>ENA-OQAZ01000491-OQAZ01000491.1-human-gut-metagenome-genome-assembly--contig:-NODE-491-length-21652-cov-3.715912_pt1 | contig 21652 bp, 27 predicted proteins | sample MGYA00242737_ERZ504531 | MGnify/ENA primary metagenome ERZ504531 (study PRJEB26092, sample SAMD00036244) | human gut metagenome | host: Homo sapiens | study: EMG produced TPA metagenomics assembly of... | reverse complement strand
TGAATTTCATTTTTCTGAAATTCTTTTTAATTGTTTGTTTTTTAAGAACAATTATTTGCGACAGCTCAGTTATATTACCATAGGGTTTATGCTTGTCAACCATAAAATTCAATTTTTTTAGATTTTCCTGGAAGTTTATCTTAAAGGGACAATTTCTTTTCTTTTATTATCCTATTATCTCCCTGTTTATTATTTATTATATATATGTTTTTTTATAAGTTTCTTCGCTGAGTGCGCTACGCCGGTCGCATTTTCAATGCGGTAAGTGCGAGGGAAGGCGATCTCAGAGTTCCGTAGCCCGAACGCCCTCCCTCGCGCTCCCACCCCGTTGGGCACGGAAGGAGTTCTTCGTTGTTGTGTGTGCTGCGTTGTTGACTTTTTTCTGTATGCTGCGGTACTCAGAGTGGAACGTTGTGCCGATCTGGTTCCTGTATTCTTCGATATTTATAGTGGAACGCTGGGCTGATCTCGTTTCTGGATTCTTCGGTACTTATAGTGGTACGTTGGGCCGATCTCGTTTCTGGATTCTTCGGTACTTATAGTGGTATGTTGAGCCAATCTGGTTCCGGGGATTCTTCGGTACTTATAGGAATATTCTATACCAATCTGGCATTTCAGGACAGGACGCCCAGTCCGCTTCCGTCACCTGTTCTGTTTTTTTCCTGTCGGCTGGAAGCGTCAGCCAGAGGAAGGTGGCATCGGGCCGGGCTGCTGCGGAGGAGGGGTGATTACTACTTGGGCTGCGGGAGACGGCGTTATTGCGGCAGGGTCTGCTGTCTGAGCCGAAGGCGAGTTCTGGCCCTGCCGCAATGCTTTTAGCCGTCTCACGGAGCCCTAGTAGTATCCCCCGACGGAGTCCCTGCCCGGACCGATGCCACCTTCCTCTGGCGTCCCTCTCTCCATTCTACCCTCACAAAGCTCAACAGCATCCACGACTGCATCTAAACCCGGATCGATGCCACCTTCCTCTGGCGTCCCCCTCTCCATCCCAACAAAAAAACGGCACCCGGCAGATCCAACACTGCCAGACACCGGAACCAAAACACCCGTCAAACAGACATATACAATATATAATCAACATTCGCTATCTGCTCAACTCAATTACCACCAGAAAGTTCTCTCAGCAACTCAAGATCGCTGGCCTGCACTTTAATATTCGTAGTCAGCTTCTCACCCTCAGGGCTAATATACGTCACCTCAAGAATACTCCCCTCACGAATCCCCCGCCGGGAAACCGCACTACAAAATGCCGGAAACTTCGGATGATTCTGTTTAAATGTATTCCATGCATTCATAACCTTCATCATATTTCCAATATTTCCAATATTACCAATACCCATAACCAACACCAGCCTTTCCCTTACTATCATCTATGTTTTTTTATCTATTAACCCAAACACAGCCGCCGTACAAACCATACAGCGGCTGACCACATGATCCTATTCAAAATAACCTGCCGGGAACTCACAACCCTCTGATAAAAGAAATCGCATCCCGGATCCCAGCCACATAAACCAATTTAATTCCTTTAATACTCTCTGTAGCCGTCCGGTTCACCTCAGGAAGTATCACCGTCTCAAACCCAAGCTTTTTCGCTTCCTGCACACGCTGTCCGGCCATACTCACTGCACGAACCTCGCCACTCAGACCAATTTCACCAAACGCCATCACAGAATCCGGGATCACGATCTCCTTCGCACTGGAAATAATAGCAAGACAAATACCCAGATCGATCGCCGCTCTGTCATCTTCATGCCACCCGCAATATTCACATAAGCATCCGAAGCAGCAAGATGAACTCCCGCCTTCTTCTCCAGAACCGCCATCAAAAGATTCACGCGATTAAAATCCGTACCAACTGCTGTTCTTCTCGGAATTCCAAAATTACTCTGACACACCAGAGCCTGGATCTCCACCAAAATCGGTCTCGTCCCCTCCATAGAACATGCAACAACAGACCCCGAAGCATTCTCCGGTCTTCCATTCAAAAGGAACTCAGAAGGATTCTTCACTTCTTCAAGTCCGGAATTCTGCATCTCAAAAACACCAATTTCATTGGTAGAACCAAAACGATTTTTCACCGCACGCAGGATCCGGTAAGAAGCATGCCTGTCTCCCTCAAAGTAAAGCACAGTATCTACCATATGCTCCAGTACACGAGGACCTGCCACATTTCCCTCCTTAGTCACATGACCCACGATAAAAATGGACACACCCATACCCTTAGCGATCTGCATCAGTACATTGGTAGATTCCCTCACCTGAGAAACACTTCCCGGTGCAGAAGAAATATCTTCATGAAACATCGTCTGGATAGAATCCACAACAGCTACATCTGGTTTCGTCCGCTCAATGATCTCCCGGATATTTTCAAGATTCGTCTCACAGAGCAGTTTCAGTTTATCATTAAACGTTCCAAGCCGATCTGCCCGGAGCTTGATCTGTCTGAGAGACTCCTCACCAGAAATATACAAAACAGAAATCCCCTGTGAAGATAAATTTCTGCACACCTGCAACAACAATGTAGACTTGCCAATACCAGGATCTCCACCTACCAAAACAAGGGAGCCGGGGACGATTCCGCCTCCCAGCACCCTGTCAAGTTCACCGATTCCGCAGCTCTGACGTTCATCTGAAGAAAGACTGATATCTTTCAGAACTACAGGCTCCGTTTTCTTTTGTGTAGTTTTAATATTCCCTGAGGAAGATTTTTTGGAAGAAACCGTTTCCTCCACAAAAGTATTCCATGCCTTGCATGCCGGGCACTGCCCCATCCACTTGGCTGATTCATACCCGCATTCCTGACAGAAATAAACCGTTTTTTTATTTTTTAGCATTTTACAATTTTAACTTCTGCTTTGGTGTTCGCATCCAGTTCAACACTGAAAGAAAGCTTGCCGCCCAGGTTTGTGGTCATTGTACCTGTACTTACATCATCAATAAATACCTGATACTCTGTCTCAGCTTCCAGTTCAACAGTAATCTGAGAATCCTCAAAGCCCTGAACCTCAAAACTCATTGCTGTTCCATCCTGCTGAAGATGGAACACACTGGTTCCCGGAACAGACTCATATACGAACATTCCATTACGCTCAAGTTTGGTGATCTCCTTATATGTTTTTACTTTATACATATCTCCCTGATACTGATAATCCGACAATTTGGATTTCTGATTTAATTCATAATCTCCAAAACTGATAGTCCCATTATCTTCTGTGCGGATCAATTCCTGTACCACTGCCATGATCTTATGTCCTCCTGAAATCTTTCGTTGTATAGTTTTAATTTTGTTAATTATAACTTATTTCTGTTTTTTTGGCTATAGAAAGTAATAAAATTCTTACGCTTTCTCCGCATCTTTTACTTCAAAGTAGATTTTCTTGTCTTTGACCTTCACCTGTACGGTATCACCGGCTTTGATCCGACCTTCAAGGATTTCTGTTGCCATCTCATCCTCAATCTTTGTCTGGATCGCACGACGCAACGGTCTTGCACCGTATTTACTGTCAAAGCCTGCATCTGCGATAAGATCTTTAGCTGCTCCGGTAACTTTCAGTATGATATCCAGCTGTTCCTGACAGCGTTTTTCCAGGTTTTTCAAAAGAATAGTAACGATCTTCCTGATATTTTCTTTATTCAGAGAATGGAATACCATGATCTCATCGATCCGGTTCAGAAATTCCGGTTTAAACATCCGCCGCACTTCTTCCATCACTCCGGACTTCATACGTTCATAATCACGCTTTTCCGTATCTCCGGACATAAATCCAAGATGTTTCGGTTCCATGATCATCTGCGCACCTGCGTTGGAAGTCATGATAATGATCGTCTGCTTAAAATCCACTTTTCTGCCTTGAGCATCTGTAATATGACCATCATCAAGTACCTGCAGAAGAATATTAAACACATCCGGATGAGCCTTTTCAATCTCGTCAAAAAGAATGACACTGTATGGATTTCTGCGCACTTTTTCGCTGAGCTGTCCACCTTCTTCATAGCCTACATATCCGGGCGGCGATCCGATCATTTTAGAAACACTATGTTTTTCCATATATTCGGACATATCTACACGGATCATTGCCTGCTCACTTCCAAATACAGCTTCCGCCAGCGCTTTGGAAAGCTCCGTTTTTCCCACTCCGGTAGGTCCCAGGAATAAGAAAGAACCTATAGGCCTTGCGGGATCCTTTAATCCTACTCTTCCCCTTTTTACCGCCCGGGCAACTGCAGAAACTGCCTCATCCTGTCCGATCACACGTTTTTTCAGAACCTTTTCCAAATTTGCAAGCCTACGGGATTCCCCCTCTGTCAAACGCTGTACAGGTATTTTTGTCCAGTCAGACACAATACCGGCAACTGCCTCTTCATCAACTGTAAGTGGATTTTTCCGATTTTTCCGCTCCGCCTTTCTTCGGATCTTTTCCAATTCTGCTTCCGCCTCATTTTGCTTTGCCTGTGCTGCTTTTGCACCTTCAAGATCTGCATTTATGACTGCCTGTTCTTTTTGTTTCAGAATATCGTGGATCTCTCTTTCCAGTGCTTCTGCTTTCGGAGACGGACGATATCCCGCCAGTTGTACTTTCGACGCTGCTTCATCAATAATGTCAATGGCTTTATCCGGAAGAAACCGGTCATTGATATAACGAACGGACATTTTTACAGCCGCCTCAAGGGCCTCATCCAGAATCTCTACACCATGATGTTTTTCATAATATGGGCGCAGCCCCTTCAGGATTTCAACAGCCTCCTCTTCTGTAGCTCTTCCACGATGATAGCTGAAAACGCCGTTCAAGCGCTGCATCCTTTTCAATGTATTTCCGATATTCTTCCAGTGTCGTTGCTCCGATCAGCTGGATCTCTCCACGGGAAAGAGACGGTTTCAGGATATTGGAAGCATCCAGTGCACCTTCCGCTCCACCTGCTCCGATGATCGTATGGATCTCATCAATAAAGAGCAATATTCCCTGCTGTTCGCTTACCTCATCGATCACATTTCGGATACGTTCTTCAAACTCACCGCGATATTTACTTCCTGCGACCATTCCGGAAAGATCCAGAACTACAACCCGCTTATCCTTCACAGTATCCGGTACCATTCCTGTGACGATCCGCTGTGCAAGTCCCTCTACAATAGCCGTTTTTCCTACTCCCGGCTCTCCAGTCAGGCAGGGATTGTTCTTTGTTCTTCTGCTCAGGATCTGGATCAGTCTGGCAATCTCTTTATCCCTTCCCACTACAGGATCCAGCTTACCTTCTTCTGCCATGGCCGTCAGATCTCGGCTATACTGATCCAGAGTTGGTGTTACACTGCTGTTTCTTCCCTTTGAAGCTTTTACAGCCTGGAATTCTTCCGCAATGGCATCGCTGTCCATTCCCATAGCTGTCAGCACTGCCGCATAAAGCTTCTGGATATTGGCACCCATTGTGTACAGCAGTCTAGTACCCACACAGTCTGTTTCTTTCAACATTGCCAGCAGAATATGTTCTGTCCCGACTTCCTCAAAACGCATGGATTCTGCTTCTGCATATGCACCCTCCAGAACTCTTCTGGTTCTCGGACTGAATCCCGGTCTCTGTGAAACAGCCGTATTTCCCGGAGGTGCGATCAGTTTATCGATCAGAGCCATCGCTTTATCAGCCTGGATCCCAAACTCCTCCAGAACTCTTCCTGCTGTGCCCTCCTTTTCTTCTACAAGCCCGACCAGCAGATGCTCCGTGCCGATATAACTATGTCCGCAGGAGCTGGCTGCCTCTTTTGCCAGAGCAAGAACATTCTCTGCCTGTTTTGTATATCGTTCCTGCATGATGTCTCCTCCTATCTGTCTGTGTCATACTCGTCAAAAATCTCGTCCACCAGCTGATGGACTTCTTCTCTTGTTACATTTTTACAGCATCCCCATGCCATTGCTACTGTCAGATTCTGTTTCATTTCTTCCAGTGCTCTGACCTTATCTGCATCTATGGAGATCACCGCTCCCTTTCGCCTGTCAATAGTCACAAAGCCTTCCTGACGAAGCAGCGCATATGCCTTATTCACAGTATGCATATTGATTCCTGCAATGCTTGCAAGCTGCCGTACAGAAGGCAGAGTATCCCCTTCATGAAGCCTTGATGTAGCGATCCCCATTATGATCTGATTGGTGATCTGCATATAGATTGCCTCATCACTGTTAAAATCGATTTCTATCACCATAGGGTAATCTCTCCTCTACAACAGCAAAAGGCTGCACAGTTTCATCCTGGCAGCCTGCTGTGATTTTTGTTTTTATTTACTGATCCCTGCAATCTTCTCTATCTGTTCTTTGTTAAGAACCAGATTAAATCCCATTGGATTTACCACATAAGCGTTTGCCTGCGGAATCATCAGGCTCGGAAGTTTATCTATAGTCACTTTCGCAACACGGAGATTCTTGCCTCTTCCAAATTTCTCAAATTCCATAACATCTGTAAACACAGGCTGCATGATCTTATCCTCTTTATTTTTCAGATACGGAATATGGAGCTTTCCATCTTCTTCCTGCTCTGCATTGATCGCGATCAGGAATTCTGCCTTACGCAGGTTTGCTATCAGCTCTTCTTCCAACTCACGGATATTTTTGTGCTCTTCCTGTTTTACCGGACGACGCAATTCCTGCATAAAATAGATTCCGGAAAGTTCAAGCGAAGGATTCAGAAGCGGTCTCTTTGACGGCTCGATCTTACTCATATCTCTCTGGTTTGCGATCTTTCCGATCTCAATCTCGATCTTCTCTTCTCCGTCGATCCAGATCACACTGTTCACTCCGATCGCGTACAGCGTACCATACAGTCTTGGATAGTCTTTTTTCTCATATTTCATGCCCATAAGAAGGATCTTATCCTCAAGGAGCTGTTTACCATATTCTTTGATCTCTTCTTCTGTGGCAAAAATCCTTGCCTGGTCATTAAATGTTTCTTCATCACAGGTCACATATGGAAGTCTGGTTGCCTGTGAATATGCAACAAATACTTCCTCCCTGTTTCTGAGCTCATGGATTGCTTCTTCTACACTGATTCCCATTTTTCTGTCCTCTCTGCCTCATCACTTGGATGCGACACCTCATCAAGGAAAATGTTGGTTCCTGTTGTGCCCTGTCAGCATCCAGCTTTTCATGTTCGTAACTACTCACTGTGTTTCATAGTTGTTACTATTGTACAATGAAATCCCTGTTTTCGTCAAGCTGTGCCTGTGAAAAATGACCAACTTAAGCCTCGTCGATAGCTTTTCCGATATCGTGACGCATATACTTATTTGCAAAGCTGATCCACTCTGTAGCAGCATATGCATTCTTTCTGGCTTCTTTTAATGTCTCTCCTTTGGCAGTGATGCCAAGAACACGTCCACCGTTTGTAACGATCTCTCCATCTTTAAATTTAGTTCCCGCATGGAAACAGTAATAGCCGTCTTTGTCCTTAAAATTCTCAAATCCATGGATCGGGATACCTTTTTCGTATTTTACCGGATATCCATCACTTGCAAGAACAACACAAACTGCTGCATTGTCCTCAAATTTCAGATCGATCTGATCAAGTTTGCCGTCTACACAGGCTTCCATTACTTCAATGATATCATTCTCCATACGCGGAAGAACAACCTGTGCCTCCGGATCCCCAAATCTTGCATTATATTCCAGAACCTTCGGGCCATCTGCAGTAAGCATCAGTCCGAAGAAAATGATTCCCTTAAACGGACGTCCCTCTGCTGCCATGGCATCTACTGTCTTCTGATAAACATATTTCTTACAAAATTCATCTACTTCCGGAGTATAGAACGGACTTGGAGAAAATGTTCCCATTCCGCCTGTATTCAGTCCCTGATCTCCATCTTTTGCACGCTTATGATCCTGTGCAGATGTCATGGTACGGATCGTCTTTCCATCAACAAAAGAAAGTACGGAAACCTCACGGCCTGTCATAAATTCTTCAATTACCATGGTATTTCCGGCATTTCCGAATTTTTTGTCTTCCATGATCTCTTTTACACCAGCTTCTGCCTCTGCAAGATCCTGGCAGATCAGAACACCTTTTCCAAGAGCAAGGCCATCTGCCTTCAAAACGATCGGGAATTTTGCCTCGGTCCTTAAATATTCCAGAGCTTTTTCCGGATCATCAAAATTCTCATAAGCAGCTGTAGGAATGTCATATTTTTTCATAAGATCCTTGGAAAAAGCCTTGGAGCCTTCTAGAATAGCAGCATTTTTGCGCGGTCCGAACACACGCAGTCCCTCTGCCTCAAATACATCTACGATTCCGCCCACAAGAGGATCATCCATTCCCACGATAGTAAGATCGATCTCTTTTTCTTTGGCAAAGGCTGCCAGTTTTTCAAACTCCATTGCTCCGATATCTGCACATTCCGCATACTCTGCGATTCCTGCATTTCCAGGTGCACAGTAGATCTTGTCAACTTTCGGGCTTTTTGCAACACTCCATGCAATTGCATGTTCTCTTCCGCCGCTTCCTACGATTAATACTTTCATCTGTTTACTCCTTTGTTTCATCTGTCTGCTGATTACTTTAAAGAAACAATTCCATCTGTCACTGTGATCTTGTCATTGGCGATAAGATTGATTGCTTCCGGAAGGATCTTCCACTCCGCTTTTTCCATTACACGTCTCTGAAGCTCCTTGGATGTATCTCCGTCTTTTACCTTTACTGCCTTCTGAAGAATGATCGGACCTGTATCCGTTCCGGCATCTACGAAATGAACCGTAGCGCCTGTTACTTTCACTCCTCTTGCGAGAACTGCATCATGAACCTTAAGTCCATAAAAACCTTTTCCGCAGAAAGACGGGATCAGAGATGGATGGATATTGATGATCTTGTTGGGATACGCTTCCACCATCATCGGAGGGATCGCAACCAGATATCCTGCAAGAACAATCAGGTCTACCTCTTTTTTCTGAAGCTTCGCCAGTAATGCTTTATGGAAAGCTTCTCGGTCCGGATAGTCTTTCGGTGCGATGCATACCGCCTCTATATCATGCTTTCTGGCTCTTTCCAGAGCATAAGCAGAGGCATTATTACTGATCACGATATCCACTTTTGCATTTGTGATCTCTCCTGCATCAATGGCATCCAGGATCGCCTGAAGATTTGTTCCTCCACCGGAAACAAGAACACCGATTTTTAACATAAGGTCACTCCCTTTTCTCCCTCTTCAATGGTTCCTACCACATATGCTTATCGCCGGTTTTACGGATAGCTTCCATTGTTTTGTCAACATCTGCAGGATCTACTGCCAGGATCATTCCAAGACCCATATTATATGTATTATACATCATATGCTCATCAATATTTCCTTTTTCAGCAAGGAGCTTAAAGATCGGAAGTACCGGATAGCTGTCTTTTTTGACAACAGCTCTGGTTCCCTCTTTCAGCATACGCGGGATATTCTCATAGAATCCACCACCTGTGATATGGCTGCATGCATGGATCTTCACGCCAGACTCTCGGATGCTCTTCAGCGCTTTTACATAGATTCTGGTCGGTGCAATCAGTGCCTCTCCCAGAGTTGTTCCAAGCTCTTCATAATAAGTATCCAGAGACTCTTTTGTCATGTCAAATACTTTACGTACAAGAGAAAATCCATTGCTGTGAACTCCTGTGGAAGCCATACCGATCAGGACATCTCCTGGTTTCAGGGCCTCTCCTGTAAGAAGATCTTTTTTGTCAACGACTCCTACTGCAAATCCGGCAAGGTCGTACTCATCTTCCGGCATAAGTCCAGGATGCTCTGCTGTCTCACCACCGATCAGAGCTGCCTCAGACTGTACACAGCCCTCTGCAACACCTTTTACGATCTCTGCGATCTTTTCCGGATAATTTTTGCCGCAGGCAATGTAGTCCAGGAAAAACAATGGCTCGCCGCCTGCACATGCAATATCATTTACACACATGGCTACAGCATCGATTCCGATGGTATCATGCTTGTCCATAACCATGGCTACCTTAACCTTGGTTCCACATCCGTCTGTTCCGGAAACCAGAGTAGGCTCTTCCATATCTTTGAATTTCTCCATGGAAAATGCACCTGAGAATCCACCGATTCCTCCAAGTACCTCCGGTCTCATTGTCTTGGCAATGTGCTTTTTCATCAGCTCTACTGATTTGTATCCTGCCTCAATATCTACGCCTGAAGTCTTGTAATCCATAATGTCCTCCTTATGACAACACCTTTTTATTTTTATGGTAAAAGATTTATTTAGTAATTTTTGTATCCAACTTCCTGAAGCCTTGCGTCTTTCTTCTCAACCTGCTCCTTCAGATCCTGACTGTAGGCTTTCAGTCTGGAAAGAAGCTCTGCGTCGGAAGTTGCAAGGATCTTGGCAGCAAGAAGTCCCGCATTGGCGCCACCATTGATCGCTACTGTAGCAACCGGGATACCGCTTGGCATCTGTACGATTGAGTAAAGGGAATCTCTTCCTCCCAGAGATGTTGTATGCATCGGAATACCGATCACCGGCATCGGAAAGATCGCTGCGCACATTCCCGGAAGATGAGCTGCCATTCCTGCGCCTGCGATGATAACTTTGAAGCCTTTTTCTTCTGCTGTCTTTGCATACTCGAAAAATACATCCGGTTCTCTGTGTGCGGAAATGATCTTCATTTCATAATCAATCCCCAGTTTCTCCAGGATATCTGCTGCTTTGCTCATAACCGGCATATCTGAATCACTACCCATTACAATTCCTACTTTTGCCATTGTGTTCTCCTTTCATGGTACACTAACTGAATATTAGCCTGTGTCCTTTGACTATTGTTATGGTTATTCTACGTATATTCTCACTTTCTGTCAATACGATCGGAAAAACTGTAAATTTACTAATTAACTTATATTATTATTTAATGGAAGATTCTCAAAAGGACGGTTCAATTCCTCTGTTCCGGGAAGAACAAACCTTCCGTTTTCGATAATGGAGATCATTTCTCCCTCATCATCGATCACCCGGATACTTCCAAGCTCATCATAAGGTATCGTAATATCTGTATGACAGCCATAATAAGCAAGGCTTACGTCATCCTTTCGCATCTCGGAAATCTCATTATCCCTGGCGATGATCTCTTTTCCATCCGGATTATATACCGGTGTATCCTCTGCCCAGCTGTAACAGGTATCGCCCACAGCAAAATGCGGTCCCATTTTTTCTGCGATCAGGATCGGAAGCTTATCCGCAATTCCGTATTTCAGCGCCGCCACATAAGCTGTGGTATTTGTACCGATGGCAAACTCTCCCATGGGGATCTTCGGATGGTGGTGGAGGATATTATCTTCAATATATTTCCGGTTCTCTTCTTCGGTTTTAAAATTCGAGCAGGTGTAATCAATAACCTGGCCGCAGTCAAATACCAGCTTCAGATCCCGGAACTGAAGACCGTTCAGATATACTTTTTTCACATGAAGGATTCCGCCTGTACCTGCCAGCTGCGGAGATGTAAAGACTTCGCCCACCGGAATGTTCACATCTGCCACACAGTTCTCAAAATTCGTCTGTTTCTTCGGATCTGTCAGTTCATGAAGATGAATCAGAAGATCCGTCTCATTGTCTCCACGTCCTTTGACTTCCACCCACTCACAGGTATCCAGGGTATTGATGATCGTCTGCTGGATCTTCTGATAGAGATGGTAATCCAATGTATTGATCTTTACGATCTCACGGAAAATTTCCTCATAATTTCCACCAATCTCAGGAACCGGATATGCAATGATCGTAAAACTTCTCTCATCACCTTTGATGTATCGGTTTACGATCTGTCCGGATTCATTGTCAAGTTCTGTCTGAAGCTTCTGCTGTGTCTCGCTTAATGCATAAGCTTCCGGTTTACTTATCGGAGAGAAAGGATTTTCTCCAAATGTATCAATGCAGGCCGGACCGCCATGTACTTCTGCCAGTTCTCTGTACTTCTCATAGGAGGTCTGCATAGCACGAAGTTTTCGCTGAACAAAATCCCCATCCAGGAACAATGCACTGTCCTGACGATGATCGTAATCGTACTGCGGATTGGCAACGCCGCCTGTATAGCCTACTCTCACGGCGCCTCTCTTATTTACCACATGCGTTGCATGGCGATAGATCACAGGCTTCAGGCCCATTTTTTCAAACTGGAGGATCGCTGCTTTTACCATCCGTTCGAAGCCAAGACTATATCGGATATTTACTGTTTTCTTTTTTGTGATATCCTTCCGTCCGGTGATAAATCCGATCCGATAGCCTTCTGTATAGGTAGAAGCCATCTTATCGATCTCTTCCTGAGAAAGGGAGTTCAGAAACTCTGCAACTCCTGTTTCATTCTCTGAAACAAACTCGCCATAGCGATACAGATATCTCAGATCCGAAAGATCCGAATTCATGATGATATCTGCTGCAAAGTCAAGCTCCGGATCTACACCTTCCCGTATCCTCTGCTCCATCATATCCTGGCAGTAATCATTTACATAGGAACGGAGAATCCCCTCCACTGTTGCCGCCTCCGGAAGTTCTTCCTCACAAAATGCAGAATATACTTCCAGAAACAGTTCCATGGATACAGTCATATCCCACAGCCTTTTCTCATGAGCATAAGCTACAGTTCCTGCGATCTCTGCGTACAGGAAACTGAAGGCTTTTCCATATTCTCCCATCTGCTGTACTGCATACGCCGGATTTCCATAGCTGCTTTCATAATTTTCCGGGAGGATATCCTGATAAAAGCAATGATTTCTCTCTTTCAACGCCTCCATCGTAAGCTCTGCTGCGCTCTCATCCATCACATCTGCTGCCATGGAAAGAAACTTTGCCCTGTTTCTGAAAAAATCTCCAAACGGTTTTTTTACGGTTTCTTCTGTTATGATCTCACGGATCCGTTCCTTCGCAAGTCCATAACGTTCTTTCATGCATTCTTCCAAGACTTCATCTCCCATCTTTTTCATCATCGATCACATGCCCCAGGGCAATGTGTTTGTCAACGAGTTCTTTCATATATTCCCAGATCACTTCAGAACCCTCTCCTGTTTTCCGGTTTCTCTTATAAATCTGACTTTTCTTCACCTGATGCTCTTCCCAGCTTTTTCCGTTGGAAGCATCATTTAGAAACAATGGCTGACAATTATCTAGCACATGGGCAAATTTCGCCTCCGGGGTTTCGTAAGCCTCAAACTCCTCCCATAATGCTTTTAACCACTGTCCCTGATCTTTCGGCAATAGTCCATAGATCCGTTCTGCTGCCTGCTTCTCCCTGTATTCCTTGGTTGTCGCTCCTTTTTCATCATATGCATAGGTATCACCTGCATCGATCTCTACCAGATCATGCGCCAGTACCATAGGAATCACCTTCGAAAGATCCACTTCCTCATTGGAATATTCCTTTAAAAGCACTGCCATCAACGCCAGATGCCAAGAATGCTCCGCATCATTCTCTTTCCGCTTTCCGTCTGCAAGATATGTCTGACGGAAAATATTCTTGACTTTATCTATTTCCATAATAAAGTCCAGCTGTTTTTTTAAGCGTTCTTTTTTATCCATCTGTTATACCCCCGATAAAAAAAGTCCCAGCCAGATAACCAGGATCACTCCGTTCAAAATAGACCCGACCATGCTCGTCCTGTGTTTCCGGTTTTCTTCCGAAAAGCTGGAAAGCCCCAGTGTAAAGCCATATGCAGAAAGCAGCATGGCAAAAAGCCCGGTTCCGCCGATCAGGCCCCCGAGCTTTCCATCAAAAAAGAGTGCAAGCACAACTGCCGCGATAAACAGCACGAGGGAAGCCGCCGCAAGTCCTACAGACCATTTTCCCTTGGAAGCTTCTCTTTTTTTTGCAAATGCATATCTATATCTTCTTGCCATTAATTTTTCTCCTAATCCTGTCGCAGACTGCATAAATCCCATATCCAAGCGCTGCGCCCAGAGTATTCAATATCATATCATCCACATCAAAGCAGCCAACTTTTGTAAGCAGCTGGATCACTTCTATCGTCAGGCTGATAACAAAGCCGGATAATATGATAAAAAAGCCATTTCGCATTTTTCCGGTTATTACCGGAAGAATAAATCCGTATGGCACAAATCCCAGCACATTTCCAAAAACATTTGTGAAAAGCGCAAATGTACCCACTATTTTTCGATAAGTCCAGAAACGCCTGATCTCCACAAACGGAACAAGATTGTAACGGTATTCTCTTTCTGCATCCGCCACTCTTCCGTATCCTTCGGAAAAGAACAGAAGATACACAAGAACAAGAACATACAATACAAAAAAAGCTGTCCCGAGTTTTTTTACTCTGCGTTTTGTCCCTTTTCCAATATTCTCCCCTGCTTAAATAGTCCGAAAAGCCACACGGAACAACGTGCGGGCTTTTCAGATCATATTAGATTAATATCTCTGATTTTCTTCTGAGCAGTCTCGCACCGTTCACGATCATCAGAATTCCTGTGACAAGTCCCGTCACCAGAACGACAATACCGAGTGCAAGGCTTCCCGCCCCGCTGCTCGCCATAGTTTTATAAATTTTTTCATTCATAAGGCTGCGTCCTCCCAGTAAAAGCGGACCTTCGGAATCCGCCGCTCTTTTATGACCTTTTTATAACAATATTATTCTGCGCCGTACTGGTCATAATATGCATCAATGGCAGCTTTCAGCTTATCATCGATCACAACACGGCCTTTGTATTCTTTGTTGTAGAGATGCTCAACAACCTCCGCCATAGTTACAATAGCTGTAGTCTGAAGGCCGTAGGTTTCCTCGATCTCTTTGAGCGCACTCTTTGTTCCCTGGCCACGTTCCATACGGTCAACAGAAACCACAAGACCTATCGGATTTACATCTCCCTGCGCTTTGATGATCGGAAGTGTTTCTTTAATGGATGTTCCTGCAGTCGTAACATCCTCAATGATCACTACCTTATCCCCATCCTGGATCGGGCTGCCAAGAAGAATTCCTTTATCTCCGTGGTCTTTCACTTCCTTACGGTTGGAACAATAACGGATATCCTTTCCGTACATTTCACTGATCTCCATAGTTGCTGCTACAGAAAGCGGGATTCCTTTATATGCCGGTCCAAACAGCACATCAAAATCCAGTCCGAATTTGCTTTCTATCGCTTTTGCATAATACTGTCCCAGCTTGCGAAGCTGCGCACCGGTACGGTAAAATCCTGTATTTACAAAAAATGGTGTCTTTCTTCCTGATTTCGTAGTAAAATCTCCAAATTTCAGGACATTACAGTCAATCATAAATTCAATAAATTCCTGCTTATACTGTTCCATTTATCTAATCCTCCATGTTTTTCATATATACGACAAACCCAGGATCCACACTCTGCTGCAATCCCAGTGTAAAATCCCTTTATTTATCCTGTTAATTCTAACATATGAACAACAGAATTGCAAATACGGCAATCCTCCGTTATTTCACTACTCCGATCAGCTCATTGATGTCTTCCACTTTCTGTTTTTCAAGAAATGCCTGAATACCATCTGCGATCTCCACAGTAGCATAAGGGTTAAAAAAGTTTGCAGTTCCCACAGACACTGCAGTAGCACCTGCCATAATAAATTCCAGGGCATCCTCAGCAGTTGCGATTCCTCCCATACCGATGATAGGAAGGGATACTGCATTTGCCACCTGATATACCATACGGACAGCTACCGGTTTTACTGCAGGACCGGACATTCCACCGGTTTTATTTGCCAGTGCAAATGTACGTCTGTTGATATCGATCTTCATTCCTGTCAGGGTATTGATAAGAGAAAGAACATCTGCGCCGCCAGCTTCTGCTGCTTTCGCCATCTCGGTAATATCGGTTACATTTGGGCTCAGCTTCATGATCACCGGCTGCTTTGCATATTTCTTTACTTCTTTTGTGATCTCTTCAAGAGCTTTCGGATTCTGACCGAAGGCAATTCCACCTTCCTTGACATTCGGGCAGGAAACATTGATCTCCAGCATATCCACAGGCTCATTTCCAAGGCGTTCTACAACCTCACAGTAATCCTTTGCAGATTTTCCACAGACATTGACGATGATCTTTGTATCATATTTTTTAAGGAACGGAATATCTCTTTCACAGAAAACATCAATTCCCGGATTCTGAAGACCAATGGCATTGAGCATTCCGGATGCTGTCTCTGTCACTCTCGGTGTAGGATTTCCCGGCCATGGTACATTTGCCACACCCTTTGTCACAACTGCGCCAAGTCTGTTCAGATCCACAAATTCACTGTATTCCGCTCCGGAACCAAATGTTCCGGACGCTGTCATCACCGGATTCTTAAGTTCTACGCCGGCAAGATTTACATTCATTCTGCTCATAGCTCTACCTCCGTGCTCAGGAATACAGGTCCGTCTTTACATACTCTCTTGTTATGGACATGAGAATGAGAATCCACATCTTTGGATTTGCACACACAGGCAAGACACGCGCCTACGCCACAGGCCATACGCTCTTCCATGGAGATCCAGCACGGAATCCCCTTTTCAAGGGCATATGCCTTGATGGCACGGAGCATCGGGGCAGGTCCGCAGGCAAAGATCGCATCTGCCTCAAGATCGTTCTCACGGATGGCATCCATAACATTTCCCTTTGTTCCTGCAGAGCCGTCTTCTGTTGCCACATAGACATCTCCATAAGCTTCAAATTCCTTATTTAAAAACAGCTCATCTCTGTATCCGAGAACCATGATCTTTTCTGCGTCCAGCTGTTTAGCAGTTTCCAGCATTGGCGGGATTCCGATTCCTCCACCCATGAGAAATACTTTTTTGCCTTTTACTGCCTCCAGCGGAAAACCATTTCCCAGAGGTCCCATAGTCTCAATGGGGACCCCTGCATGAAGTCTGGAAAATTCCTCCGTACCGGTTCCTTTTCCTGTAACGCGATATACCAGTCTCAGTTTTCCTTCTGCTTTATCGATCTCACAGAGACTGATGGGTCTTGGCAGAAGTTTACCGCCATTACGGCTGTAAAGTGATACAAACTGTCCCGGCACTGCATTTTTTCCAATCTCACCTGCATCCAGCCACATACTGTAAATATCTGTACCAATACATTCCTGGCTGAGTATCTTACAGGGCTTTTTTGTTTTTTTATTTTCTGATGTACTCATAAAATGCCTCCTGTATTATCTGTTCTCCAGCGCACCACTGATATCCGCGATCATATCTTTTACTGCCGCTCTGGAAGCATCTGCGTAATTTTCAGCGCCAAACTCTTTATATTTCTCCTGCTTATATGCAGCGATGATTCCTCTGGAAGAGTTTACGATAGCACCAAGTCCGTCCTCATTAAAGAAATGGACAAGATCTGCGCCCTTTCCACCCTGAGCACCATATCCGGGAACAAGGATAAATGTCTTCGGCATGATCTTTCTTAATACCTTTCCCATTTCCGGATAGGTCGCACCTACAACAGCACCAACATAACTATATCCATCGCCCATAAGCTCATCGCCCCACTGTGCAACCTTCTCACCTACCAGCTCATAGAGCGGGCGACCGTCGATGACACGATCCTGGAACTCACCACTTGATGGATTGGAAGTTTTGACCAGAACAAAGATACCCTTTTTCTCTTCCTTGCATACATCCATAAAGGGTTTCACACCATCAGAACCAAGGTATGGATTGACAGTTGCAAAATCCTCATCAAAACCTGCATATTTTTTTGAGCCTACCTGAACCTGTCCCAGGTGACCAACTGCATATGCTGCAGATGTGGAACCGATATCACCTCTTTTGATATCACCGATCACAACCAGATCTTTGGATTTACAATACTCAACCGTTTTCTTGTATGCGATCAGTCCCGGGATACCAAACTGCTCATACATAGCGATCTGTGGTTTCACTGCCGGGATCAGATCAAAGGTCGCATCCACGATTCCTTTGTTATACTGCCAGATTGCTTCTGCAGCGCCCTCCAGAGTCTCCCCAAACTCTGCAAAAGCCTTTTTCTGGATATGCTCCGGAATATAATTCAGCATAGGATCCAGTCCTACAACGATTGGTGCATTTGTTTTGCGGATATTGCTGATCAGTTTGTTAATCATGATTCTTTCTCCTCCTGGTTATTAAATACAATTTTTCCGTCACAGATGGTATAAAGCACTTTTCCCTTTACTTTCCAGCCATCAAACGGTGTGTTATGTCCTTTGGAAACAAATTTATTTTTATCGATAGCATACTCCTGCTCCGTATCCACGATGATCACATCTGCCGGATGGCCTTTCTGGAGAGTTCCTCTGTCAAGCCCGAGGATTTTTGCCGGGTTCAGGCACATCTTCTCAACCATCTGTTTCAGTGTGATCACATCTTTTTCCACCAGTTCTGTATAGGTGAGCGGAAGGCTTGTTTCCAGACCTACGATCCCAAATGGTGCATTCTTCATAGAACCTGTTTTTTCCTGTGCACTGTGCGGTGCATGGTCCGTGCTGATCACCTCGATGGTACCGTCCTTCAGGCCCTGTTTCAGTGCTTCCACATCCTTCGGTGTACGGAGCGGCGGATTCATCTTGTAATTCGGGTCATCTGTTTTAATATCATCGGATGAAAGGATAAAATGGTGCGGGCATACTTCAGCTGTGATATTGTCGTATCCTTTCTCTTTTACGATCTTCATCATCTGGGCATCCCCATAAGTGGAACAGTGGCAGAGATGAAGATGGACTCCTGTCTCCAGCGCCAGAATGATATCTCTGGCTGTAATGGTATCTTCACTGCATTGCAGATTCCGGGAAGCCCCAGTCTTTTGGCGTTCTCATCCTCATTCATGCATCCATCTCCACGCAGATCGATATCTTCACAATGGTCAAAAAACGGCACGCCACATTCTGCTGCGATCCTCATTGCTTCTTTACAAAGTGCTGTATTCATCACAGATTTACCATCCTCGGACACTGCCGGGATCCCTGCTTTCACCATTCCGGCAATATCTGCAAGTTCAGTACCTTTTTCTCCCATAGTGGCTGCACCTGCCTGAAGTACATGAATACCGGAAACCTGCGCCGCCTTGTTATGTACATAGTTTACCCGGTCCGGATTATCAATAGTGGGAGTTGTATTTGGCATAGCAACTACAGTTGTCACACCACCACGTGCTGCCGCAGCAGCACCACTCTTGATATCTTCCTTATGTGTCTGGCCCGGATCACGAAAATGGACATGAAGATCGATAATTCCCGGCATGACCAGCTTTCCTTTCGCATCGATCACACGGTCGCCGTCTTTCTTTTTCAGCTTCTGGCCTATTTCCGCAATGATTCCGTCTTCCAGATAAATATCGCCTGTTTTATCCGTATCTGTAGCCGCATCCACGATCCGGCCTCCTCGAATCAGAATCCCCATTTCTGTTCTCCTCTCATCCTGTATTTTCAAAGCAGATCCTTCAATCCACTTGTATTCTACTATATCATACACGAAATCTCTCTATTTATAAAGATTTTTTTTACAAAGCAATTTCGCCCCTTTTTACACCCCGGAATTGTTGGAATTTTCTCCTTGACATTTCAAAACACGGGTTATATAATCAGAGCATGGCAAAATATTTAATGTAAAATCACTAGTTTTTAGAGATTATATATTACCAACGATATAGTCTCTAAAATCTGGTGATTTTTTCGTCAGATGGACATTTAACTTTTTTATTTTTTATGGAGGTAACAACATGAACAAGGGAACTGTAAAATGGTTCAACGCAGAAAAAGGTTACGGATTTATCACTGGTGAAGACGGTGCAGACGTATTTGTACATTTCTCCGCTATCAATGGTGAAGGATTCAAATCCCTTGAAGAAGGACAGGCTGTAACATACGACTTAACAGAAGGTGCTCGTGGTATGCAGGCTGCAAACGTTACAAAATTATAATTTATAATTTTTGTTAACGCGAGAGGATTGAATTCCGCACTTTTCTATACGGATTAAACCTCAAAAAAATCCCCGGATTATCCGGGGATTTTTTATTGCTTTTCTTCTGTGAATCCATCAGAGATTCAATTTCTATTTAGCATCTGCGCTGTCTGCATCCGTTGTTGAATCTGCTGTTTCTGCAGCTTTATCGTCTGCTACATTTGTATCATCTGCTTCTTCAGATTTATCTGCGGTTTCCGTTTCAGAATCATCTGCGGTTGTGTCTGCTGCATCAGCATCTTCACTGTCTGTATCAGTGGAAGCTGTTGTATCTTCTTCCTCCGCTGTATCTGCATCAGTGCTGTCTGTACCATCGGATGCATCTGTTGACAGATTCGAAATGTAATTGTCAAGTGCAGTAGTATCCATTACTGTATTCTGAACCACATTCTCTTTGGCTCCTGTCACTTTTACATATGCAGAATAACCAATCCATGCAACAATCACAACACAAATGAATGCCCAGGCAAACATTTCCAGTCCAAAAAGTACTTTTTCTTTTCTGTCTGTTTTGTTATGCAGTCCTTTTCTGGCCTTATAAGCATCGACTTTCTTCTGGCTCATGATAGATCTCCTTTGCATCAATATTTCGTATTTTCTGATTATAGCACACTTTACTGCAAAAGAAAACAATTAGTTTATACTGCAACGATCACTCCGCCGTCATTTGCATACATAGAACTTACACCCGCTGTATCAAGGACTACGATCTTTGCAAGTTTCATTCTCTCTTCAAAAGCCTCTTTGAGCACCTGTGCTCTTGCCGGACAATTGCAGTGACTGATGGCAAGAACCTTCTCTGCACTGTCCGGAGTTTTCTCGATTACCTGCTCTACAAGCTTGATCAGAGCACGATTCATGCCTCTTGCCTGATCCAGCTGGCAGATATTTCCATCATCCGTAGAACCCATGACCGGTTTGATTTTCAATGCACTGGCCACTAACGCTTTCACTTTGCTCAGACGGCCGTTCTTTCTCAAAGTATCAAGATTCTCAAGTATAAAAAATGTATGCTGTCCTTCAATATAATGTTCCACAGTTGAAACAACTTCTTCAAACTCATCCCTGCTTCTTCGCATTCCTGTATCTTCATTCCGATCAGGCTTTCCCCGATGGATGCGGAACGTGAATTAAACACATGTATTTTTTTATCCGGATGGTCTTCCATAATAAGATCTCTGCCAAGTAACGCACTGTTATAGGAACCACTCAGCTCAGAAGACAAAGTCACTGCATAAATATGCTCAGCCTCGCAGTCATATGCTCTCATATATCTCTCAGGTGACGGGCAGGCTGATTTCGGACATTCCGGGCAGGCTGCCACTTTATTAATAAACTCTGCCTGATCAAATGTTTCATCATCTATGATCTGTTCAGCTCCTACCATCAGCGTCAGTGGAATGGATTCAAAACATTCATCTTTCTTCCATTCGTCCAAAAGTTCTCCACAACTATCTATGATAATCTTATATCTCAATTATATCGTCCTCTTTTCCATTATATGTAGTATTCAATACCAGATATATCTTATCACACCGCTTTACGTTTGAAAAAGACTTTTTTAATAAAAACACTGTTCTTTTTTTTCAAAAGTGCTTTATAATAAAAAGACGCTTCCCGCAAAGTGCAGGAAGCGCTGCCTGATCCACAAAATATGTTCAGAAATATGCAGCAATCCAGAAGTCTTTTTTTTAATTCTGAACAGCTGTAAATCATGTTATCAGAGAGGTGTTGTATGCTTGCTTTAAAAATTACTGATG
>ENA-OQAZ01000490-OQAZ01000490.1-human-gut-metagenome-genome-assembly--contig:-NODE-490-length-21669-cov-6.206527_pt1 | contig 21669 bp, 20 predicted proteins | sample MGYA00242737_ERZ504531 | MGnify/ENA primary metagenome ERZ504531 (study PRJEB26092, sample SAMD00036244) | human gut metagenome | host: Homo sapiens | study: EMG produced TPA metagenomics assembly of... | reverse complement strand
TTCCAAGATTCTCAGGTGTATCACTGGCAACCAGTTTTCCATGAGAAATGATCAATACATAATCGCAGACAGCACTGACTTCTGACAGAATATGCGAACTTAAAATAACCGTATGTTTCTTCTTAAGGCTCTTGATCAGATCACGGATCTCAATGATCTGTTTCGGGTCAAGACCTACGGTTGGCTCATCCAGAATAATCACTTCCGGATAACCAAGAATTGCCTGTGCAAGTCCAACTCTCTGTCTGTAACCTTTGGACAGATTCTTGATCAGACGGTTTTTCATATCAGTAATCTTTAGCATTTCCATGACTTCTTCGTACCATGGATTTTTTTTGATCTTTTGGGATTTTTTTGAGATCAGCAACGAAATTCATATATTCGCCTACTGTCATGTCGAAATAAAGAGGCGGCATCTCCGGCAGATAGCCGATGCATTTTTTTGCCTGCTCCGGTTCATCCAGTATGTCATGACCATCAATGGTTACCGTTCCCTCCGTAGATGCTATATAACCAGTAATCATATTCATAGTCGTAGATTTACCAGCTCCGTTTGGCCCCAGAAAGCCGTAGATTTTGCCTTTCTCAATTTTAAAAGAAAGGTGGTCAACCGCCGTATGGTCTCCATAGCGTTTGACCAGATTGTTTACTTCAATCACAAGTCTCTCCTCCTTTTTCTTTAAACAGAATATTGTATTCTGCAAATATTTACAAAATAAAAGATGCCTCCAGGTGAAACAGAGATAGGGGGTACCTGGAAGCATCTTCCATCATGAGCCGGCTTTAACGTCTGCTCTGAAAATATTCTATGAGGAAGTTGTGATAAAAATTGGATAAATCTGTGATGATTTTGTGAAAATAAAACGTATTTTTGAAATAGTTTTTCTAAAAACAGTTTCTGTTTATGAAAGAGGCTCTTTCAGTGGTGTTCCTGCCTTACGCGGATAGCGGCCCGGTGTTGGTTTCATTTTCTCGATCACAACGAGAGAACGCTGGATTTCAGAATCCGGAAGATTAAAATAAACCACATCCTGAATCTTGCCGCCGAGGATCTTAACTGCTTTTTTCTGCCTGCTGCAGTTCTTCCTGAACCGTGCCAGACTTGTAAGAAATAAAAATTTCCGCCCACTTTTACATATGGAAGACAGTACTCAGACAACGTAGCCAGATTGGAAACCGGCGCGGGATACGCACAGATCATACTGCTCACGGTATGCTTTATTTTTGGCAAATTCTTCTGCCCTGCCATGAATTGCAGTAATATTTTCCAGTTTCAGAAGAGCAAAGGTTTCTTCGAGAAAATTAACTCTCTTCTTCAATGAGTCAAGAAGACAGGCTTCCAGATGCGGAAACGCAATCTTAAGTGGTACTCCCGGAAATCCGCTCCTGTTCGATATCCATAATTTTGCTGACTTTTGTCATATCTACTGCCTTCACACAGGCAAGACTGTCCAGGAAATGCTTTACCAGCACTTCCTGAAACTCGGTAATACCAGTCAGGTTCATGACCTTGTTTTTTTCTGCCAGATATTCATAAAAAGCAATAAACTGCTGTTTCTGTGTATCATTCAGAGCAATTCCGAGTTCTTCACACCCTTGCTCCAGTACTTTCAGATCATAAGACAATATTATATCCTCCTATTCTCATGGAATTTGAATTCTTCTTGTATTGTTCAAGATAAACCAGCAGTACAGAGATATCCGCAGGAGATACGCCTGAAATACGAGATGCCTGTCCGATAGAGATTGGACGGTATTTCTTCCAGTTTCTGCCTTGCTTCGATACGAAGACTGCCAACCTTTTCATAATCCAGGTCTTACCTGGAATTTTCTTTGCTTCCAGTTTCTTAAACTGTTCTACCTGTTTTAACTGTCTGCGGATATATCCATCATACTTGATGTTAATGTCAACCTGTTCCTGTACATCCCATGGCAGCTCCGGACGTTCTTTATCAAGTGGTTTGATTGCTTCATAAGAAAGTTCCGGACGGCGGATCAGTTCTGCCAGAGTGGTTCCGGATTTCAGCGGTGTGCTGTTATAGCTTTCCAGAAGGGTCTGAACCTCTTTGTTTGCTCCGATATTTGTATGTTCTACTCTGCTGATCTCTGTTTTTATCTGTTCTTCTTTCGTAAGGATTTTCTGATAATCCTCTTCACTGATGAGCCTGCCTGATATCCCTTTTTACGAAGTCTCAGATCCGCATTATCCTGTCGGAGAAGTAATCTGTACTCCGCTCTGCTGGTCATCATTCTGTATGGCTCATGGTTTTCTTTTGTTACCAGATCATCAATAAGAACACCAATATAAGCCTCAGAACGATCAAGAATCAGCTGTTCCTGACCTTTAACTTCCAGAGCAGCATTAATTCCTGCGATCAGTCCCTGCGCCGCTGCTTCTTCATACCCTGAGCTTCCGTTAAACTGACCGCCGCTGAACAGTCCTTTGATTTTCTTAAATTCCAGTGTAGGATATAACTGACGTGGATTAATACAGTCATATTCGATGGCATATGCATTTTTTACGATTTTTGCATGTTCCAGTCCCGGTACGGAATGATACATTTCTTCCTGCACATCTTCCGGCAGAGAACTGGACATTCCACCAATATACATCTCATTTGTATAGAGACCTTCCGGCTCAATAAATACCTGATGACGGTTCTTATCTGCAAAACGGACTACTTTATCTTCAATTGACGGGCAATAACGCGGACCGGTTCCTTCGATCATACCGGAATACAACGGAGAACGGTCAAGGTTTGCACGAATGATCTCATGAGTTTTCTCATTTGTATATGTCAGCCAGCAGGATTTCTGCTCTATCTGAACATCTTCCGGATTAGTTGAGAATGAAAATGGTACAACTCTCTCATCTCCAAACTGTTCCTCCATTTTGCTGTAGTCAATTGTATTTCCGGCAATACGGGCAGGTGTTCCTGTTTTAAAACGGAACATTTCAATTCCCAGCTCTTTCAGAGAATCAGTCAGATAGTTGGCTGCCTGCAGTCCGTTTGGTCCTGTATAATTACTTACATCACCGTAAATACATCTTGCTTTTAAATAAGTTCCTGTACAGAGGACCACAGCTTTACAGTTATAAGTTGCACCGGAATATGTTTTTACCCCTGTAATCTTTCCGTCCTCGACCAGAAGTTTTGTTACTTCTCCCTGTTTAATAGTCAGATTAGGTGTATTTTCAAGCGTTTTTCTCATTTCATTGCTGTATGCCTGTTTGTCAGCCTGCGCACGTAAGGAGTGCACTGCAGGTCCTTTGGAACAGTTAAGCATTTTGGACTGGATAAAGGTCTTGTCAATATTTTTTCCCATTTCACCGCCCAGGGCATCAAGCTCTCTTACCAGATGGCCTTTGGAACTGCCACCTACGTTCGGGTTACATGGCATTAATGCGATACTGTCTACACTTACAGTAAACATCACTGTATTCAGGCCCAGGCGCGCACCCGCAAGTGCTGCTTCACATCCGGCATGACCGGCACCGACTACAACAATATCATAATCTTCTACTAACGTTCTCATTTTGTCTCCTTTTATTTTACAACTGCTCATTCTATTCTTTCAAAAATCGCCGAAGGCGATTTTTTGATTTTTATTTACCCATGCAAAACTTGCTGAATATCTCATTTACCAGATCTTCACCAACAGACTCTCCGAGGATTTTACCCAGATTTTCATATGCATTCATAAGATCTATAGAAAAGAAATCTTCCGGCATTCCCCTTTCGATACTGTTTCTGACCAGATCAAGGCTTCTGTCAGCCTCTTCCAATGCTGCTTTATGACGGGCATTTGTAATATATACCTCATCATTAAAGGAAATCTCTCCTCCAAAAAACATATCTTTAATCTGTTCTTCCAGTTCTGTAATGCCTTTTTCTTCTTTTGCAGAAATCGGAATTACAGGATGTCCTGTTTTTTCTTTCAGGATTTCCGGCTGGATTTCCGGCTGAAGATCAGTTTTATTATACAGGATAATCGCCTTTTTTCCAGTAAGCATTTCCATGATTTCTTCATCATTTTCGTCAAGCGGAACAGAAGAATCCACTACATAAAGAATCAGATCTGCTTTCTGTGCCATTTCTCTGGCTCTGTCTACCCCTATTTTTTCCACAATATCCTTTGTTTCCCGGATTCCGGCTGTATCAATAATCTTCAGAGATATTCCATGAAGTGTGATATATTCCTCCAGAATGTCTCTGGTCGTTCCTGCAATATCTGTCACAATAGCCCGGTTTTCTCCGATCAGAAGATTTAACAGTGAGGATTTTCCGGCATTTGGTTTTCCAAGGATAACTGTCTGGATTCCCTCCTGGATCATCTTTCCGTCAGAAGAAGTTTTCAACAGGCGCTTCACTTCTTTCTGTTCATTATCCACAACTTCCAGAAGTTCTTGGGGATATCCATCCAGACTGATATGTTCCGGATCATCCAGTGCCGATTCTATATATGCAATGTGATAAATCAGCTTTTCTCTGATATCTCGGATTGCTTTCTGCACAGAACCTCTTAACTGATCCATGGAACTGCGAAGCGCATATTCATTTTTCGCCTGTATAACATCCATAACAGCCTCTGCCTGGGATAGATCCATCCGTCCGTTCAGGAAGGCACGTTTGGTAAATTCTCCTGGTTCTGCAATTTCGGCACCATTTTTCAGCACTGTATCCAAAACCCTCTGCATAGCATATACACCACCATGACAGTCTATTTCTACTGTATCTTCTCCTGTAAAAGTCCTCGGTGCATGCATGATCATTACCAGAACCTCATCAATCAGTTCCTCTCCATCATAAATATATCCATAATGAATGGTATGAGTCGGAACTTCTTTTATTTTTTTCTTCCCGCCTTTTGATCTGTAGATACGGGAAATCACATCCATGGCATTCTCGCCGCTGATACGGATGATTCCAATTCCGGACGCACTCATGGCTGTGGAAATTGCTGCGATTGTTGTTTCCATTTTTTTCTCCTCACTTGCCTGTTCTATAATAGTTCCGCCCCTGCGGAACAGTAGACTGTTACAATAATTCTGTCATCTTATATACATAACAGGAAAATCACACTGACTACTGTTATTTTTTTCTGCAAGTGTGTAATCTCTCTGGTATATATACAAGACTTTCCGTAAAATAAAAATGTTACTCCAGGCAAAAGTACACACGCAAAGTTACGTGCTATTCACGCTTTCACCTAGAATAACATTCTTTTTTCATATCTGCAATGAAGCAGTCATATTATTAATTTCTTTTTAATTTTACCACTACATGACGGTAAGGCGCTTCACCCTCACTGACTGTCTCAACGAATTTATTTCCCTGAAGAGCAGAATGGATAATTCTTCTCTCATAAGGATTCATTGGCTCAAGAATAACCGGCTTGCGGGTTTTTCTTACTTTATAAGCAATACCTCTTGCAAGGTTCTCAAGAGTTTCTTTACGGCGCTTGCGGTAATCTTCTGTATCAAGTTTTACACGAATGTAATTTGATTTACCTTTATTTACCACAAGACTCGTCAGATACTGAAGAGAATCCAGAGTCTGGCCTCTCTTGCCGATAAGGATTCCCATATCTTCGCCTTCAAAGTCAACTTCCAGACTTCCGTCCGTTGTGTTATATTCAGATGTAATCTCTACTTCTCCAAGATTCATGGACGCAAATACATCACGAAGGAATACCTTTGCTCTGTTTTCTACTTCTTTAATCTCTTCCGGATCTGTAAGGATCTCAACAGGCTTTACCGGTTTAGTCGTCTTTTCTCTGACTTGTTTCTCTTTTGGCTCTCTGAATTCTCTCGGCTGTTTTTCTTTTGCAGCCCTTTCCTTTACAGGTTTTGGCTGTCTTGGTTTCTCAGAAACAGCTTTCGGCTCTTTGATTTCTTTCTTTACCGGTTTTATAGCTTCCGTTTTCTTTTCTTCCTGAACCGGGGCTTCCTCTTTGAAGGAATCGAGTTTCACTGTCTCTACGATCTCCTTCATTTCTTCTTCCTCAGAAACCGGCTCAATCTTACGAACCTTAATTACTGCAGGCTTGCTTCCGATTCCGAAAAATCCGTTGCTGCCTTCACTTATTACCTGAATCTCAAGCTGGTCACTGGATACGCCAAGCTCGATACATGCTTTTGTAATTGCTTCACTCTTTGTTTTCGCTGAAAACTGGATATAATCCTCCATGCCAACCCCTCCGTTCCTGACTACTTCTTCTTATTACGCTCATCAAATGCTTTTACCAGATTGGCCTTTGCAGTAATGCTGCCAGGTTTTGCATTCGCAGCGTCTTTGTAAGCTTCTTCAACCTTCTTGGCTCTTGTCTCAACATTTGTATTGCTGCTGCCTTTTTCAATCTTATTGATATTCTTGGCGCTCTGATGGGCCTGATTTGTAATCTTCTGAGGTGGAAGTCCCGCTTTCTCACGCTTCTTTTCCATCTTCTTCATATTCTCACTGATCAGGTCTTCAATCTGGATCTTATCCATCTTTTTATTGATAACAACCTGCTGCACACTTCTTACTGCAGCACTTGCTACCCAGTAAATACCAAGACCTACAGGGAATGTGAAACAGAATACTGCTGACATCAACGGCATTACCATATTCATTGTCTTCATGGAGTTCATCATTGCATCCTGCTGTGAATCGCCGCTCTGCTGTGCTGCCTGAGGCATCAGTTTTAAGTTGATCATCTGTGTAGCCCACGCAAGAATCGGGATAAGAATCGCAACGATAGCAAGAAGAGCAGATCCACCTACAAAAGCTGCTTTAATATAAGTCAGTGGCTGATCAGCGATATTCAGACCAAAGAAATTCTGCACATGTGAAATCTCTTTTGCAGTGCTGTTCAGCGTATCAGTAAATCCTGCAAACTGGCTTGTCTCAGCAAGTGTTTTCCACTGGGAAGGTGATAATGCATACAAAAAGTCTGTGACTGAATTACTTGTAGCTTTACTTCCATCCATAATAAGCTGAACTCTTGTCATCTTATTATCTGTGATAAACTGCTGAAGGATATCTGTATATCCGTTTACACCTGTAATACTGGTAACTGCAGATGCAAGGATATCCCTTACACTTCCTACATATGCCGGAATTTTATAAATTACCTGATATAAGGCCATCAAAATAGGGAACTGGATTGCAAGCTGTACACAGCTTCCTGTAGGAGATACGCCGTATTTCTGATATACAGCCTGTGTTTCCTCCTGCATTTTCTGCATTGCAGCAGTATCGTTGTTTTTTCCCTTGTACTTCTTTTGAATTTTCTGAAGTTCCGGCTGCATGATTGCACTCAGCTTAGAGAATTTCTGCTGTTTGATCTGCAGTGGGGTCATAAGAGCATAAATAAGGATACTGAAGATGACAATACAAAGACCGATATTCTGAATTCCAAAGATATTCAGCAATCTGTAAATACCATCCATGATCCATCCCATAACGGTCGCAAGCTGACCAATGATAGGAGTGCTGCTCTTTGTCGCTAAAATCATTTCCAAGTTCATTTCCTCCTAGAATCCATAAATGACAGGAGGTTCCTTCGATCGATCAATATTCAATTTTCAAGTACATTCCTGTCTTTACGGTACAGGGTCATAGCCTCCGTGGGAAAAAGGATTACAGCGAAGTATCCTCCATACCGCAAGAAGACCACCCTTTAATGCACCATATTTTTCGATTGCTTCTAAACCATATTGAGAACATGTGGGAATATAAGGACATTTTGTTCTCTTCATCGGTGATATATACTTTTGATAGAGTTTAATTATTCTGATCAGAAACTTCTTTATCATTGTTCTTACCTGCTATGCAGTGCTTTCCCGCCAGATGCATCAGCGCACTCTCTATCTCTTGATAGGTTCTGTCCTTTGCCTGTGGGCGTGCAACTACTACAATGTCCAAACTGTTTTCAAATTCCGCTTCATTCAACCGATAACTCTCTCTTATCAATCTGGTGAGTCTGTGGCGAACCACACTATTCCCTACTTTTTTACTTACTGATATTCCCAGACGATTCTTCATGTACTGATTTTTCAGTACGTACATCACCAGATACCGATTACCTTTTGATGTTCCATTTCTGTATACTTTTTGAAAATCTTGATTTTTTTTTAAGGACTCTGATCTTTGCATAGAATCCCCTTTCCTGATCTCTTTTTTAAGAGAAGAAAAGACCACATAATTGCGGTCTTATTCTTAGGCTGATAAATGCTTTCTTCCTTTTAATCTTCTGGCAGCTAATACTTTACGACCACCCTTTGTGCTCATACGAGCTCTGAAACCATGAACTTTTGCTCTAGATCTCTTTTTTGGCTGAAATGTCATTTTCATAGGTAAAGCACCTCCTTTATCTATTATCCATGTTAAATTTTGTAACTTTTTAAGTATGACAGACACCGGATTCTACAGCTCTCCTGCCCGCCAACTTTACTTATTAGAACATCATTTCAATTATATTCATAAAGGGTGGATTCGTCAAGTATTATTTACACAAAGATTTAAATGGTTTTTTATGCCATTGTGGATTACATAATTGGTTTACGTAATATTATCCACATTTTGTGGATAACTTGTGGATAACTTGTGGAATACCTATATATCTTTCCACTTTCTCCTGTCTATTTTACACATATCTTCAAAAAAATGCTTTTATTTCTACTTTTCTTACTGTGCATAAAATTATCCCCATTTTTTATCGTTTTTAAAAGAATAACGTCACATTATGGTAACCGGAATTGGCTTTTCCACTGTTATCCACACTAATCCACATAAAAAGTGGGGATAACTTTTTTCCACATTTCCCTCAAATATACATTGCGAAAACAGGCATTTTATTATAATATATATAAGGATATTTATGTCTTTTTTAAGAATACGGTCAGAGTTTGTGGAAAACTCAATATTATCAATACACACTTAATATAGAAGTAATACGAACCGGGAGAACCAGAAAATGAACAAAGTTGTGGAAAAATGGGACGAAATCCTGCAAATCTCAAGACAGAACATGATCTGTCCGACGTTTCTTTTAATACCTGGCTAAAACCACTTACTGTTTACGAAGTAGTTGACAATGTTGTCACTATTATCGTGCCTTCAGAGCAGGTAGGTCTCAATTATATAAGTAAAAAATATAAACTTCCACTTCAGGTAACGATCAGTGAAGTTACCGGAATGGAAAACTGTGACATCAATTTCATATTGCCGGAAGATGTTCCAAAAAAAGAGGAAGTTTCTCCAAAAGCGCAGTCTCAGGACGCACGCTGCGAGGAAGCTCATTTGAATCCAAAATACACTTTTGATACCTTTGTAGTCGGAAGCAATAATAAATTTGCCCAGGCAGCAGCTCTTGCAGTTGCCGAATCCCCGGGTGATACCTACAATCCGCTCTTTATCTATGGCGGTGCAGGTCTGGGAAAAACTCATCTGATGCATTCTATTGCTCATTTCATTATTGATCATGATGAAAACAGCAAAGTACTTTACGTTACCAGTGAAGAGTTTACCAACGAACTGATCGAAACAATCCGTAATGGAAATAACTCGGCAATGACCAAGTTTCGTGAAAAATACAGAAACATTGATGTTCTTCTTGTCGATGATATTCAGTTTATTATAGGAAAGGAATCTACACAGGAAGAATTTTTCCATACCTTTAACAGCCTGCACAGTGCCAAAAAACAGATTATTATTTCGTCAGATAAACCTCCAAAAGATATGGAAATCCTGGAAGAACGTTTCCGTTCACGATTTGAATGGGGCCTGATCGCAGATATCACACTGCCGGATTACGAAACCCGAATGGCAATTCTTCATAAGAAGGAAGAAATGGATGGATATGATATTAACGAGGAAGTAATCAAATACATTGCAAACAATATTAAATCCAATATCCGCGAACTGGAAGGCGCGATCAACAAGGTGATGGCTTTTGCCAAACTTGAAAAAAAGGAAGTTACACTTGAACTTGCCGAACAGGCGTTAAAAGACATTATTTCCCCTGATGAAAAGAAAGTCATCACGCCGGATTATATTATTTCCATGGTTGCTGAACATTTTGATGTTACAGTGGATGACCTTTGTGGAAATAAGCGTAACTCCAAAATTGTAACTCCCCGCCAGATTGCCATGTATTTATGCAGAGAAATCATCTCAACTCCGCTGAAATCTATCGGAAAATGTCTTGGAAATCGTGATCATACTACCATTATGCACGGTATCGACAAAATTGAAAAAGAAATCAACAACGATGAAAACCTTAAAAACACCATTGAAACTTTAAAGAAAAAAATTAATCCACAGGGATGAGGATAACTGACTGTATAACATGTGTATAAGATGTTGATTGAATGTGTATAAGTGTGTATAACTTTTCGCCACTTTTTGGGCGCTTCGGTTATACACAAGTTATACACATACTTTAAGCACACCTTTACACGAAGTTATCCATATCCGAACTCCTTGAAAAATCAACCTTCAATGGAGTTTTTCACATATTCACATCCCCTACGGCGGAGACGACGAATTCCTTTTATATATTTATCTATAAAAAACCACATCACCCAAGAAAGGAAGTTATACACATTATGAAAATCATTTGCCAGAAAATCAACTTGCTCAAAAGTGTAAACATCTCACTGAAAGCAGTTCCCTCTAAAACAACAATGCCAATTCTGGAATGTATTCTGATTGATGCTACTACAAACCAGATCAAATTTACTACTAATGATATGGAACTCGGTATAGAAACAATTGTTGATGGAATCATTGAAGAAAAAGGAATCATTGCGCTGGATGCAAAAATTTTCTATGAAATCATTCGTCGACTGCCAGACAATACGGTAACTATTAAAACAGATGAGAAACTTACTGCCACCATTACCTGTGAGAAAGCAAAATTCACGATACCTGGTAAATCCGGAGAAGATTTTGCATATCTCCCACTGATTGAGAAAGAAGAAAGTCTTACTATCTCTCAATTCACATTAAAAGAGATGATTAGACAGACTATTTTCTCAATTGCCTCCAATGAAACCAATAAGCTGATGACAGGTGAACTTTTTGAAATCAAAAATAACTACCTGAAAATAGTATCTCTCGATGGACATCGTATTGCAATCAGACGTATGGAACTGAAAAAAGATTATGCTGACCGCAAAGTGGTGGTACCTGGCAAAACACTTAATGAGATCAGTAAGATTTTATCCGGTGAAATTGATGATATTGTAAATATTTATTTCTCAAAAAATCATATTTTATTTGAGTTTGACCAGACTATTGTTGTTTCCAGATTAATCGACGGAGAATATTTCCGTATTGATCAGATGCTTTCCAGCGATTACGAAACCAAAATTAAAATTAATAAAAAAGAATTTCTGGACTGTATCGACAGAGCCACTCTGTTGGTAAGAGAGGGAGAAAAGAAACCGATCATTATTGAAATTACAGATAATTCTATGGAATTACGTATTGATTCTGCAATGGGTTCCATGAATGAAAATATTGATATTGATAAAGAGGGCAAAGATATCCTTATTGGCTTTAATCCAAGATTTCTGATCGATGCACTCAAAGTAATCGATGATGAAACAATCAGTATCTACCTCGTAAATCAAAGCACCATGTTTTATCAGGGATGACGAGGAAAATTACACATATTTGATTCTGCCTGTAAATATCAACCAGAATCAGGCAAGATAGGGAGTAAATGAAAATGGAAGAAATTAAAATCAGAGATGAATTTATAAAACTGGGGCAGTTACTGAAACTTGCAGATATGGTTCAGGACGGGGTTGAAGCGAAATATGTGATCACTGACGGACTGGTAAAAGTAAACGGAGAGGTAGATGACCGTCGTGGCCGAAAGGTTTATGAAGGTGACATCGTTTCTTATGATGGAAAAGAAATTAAAGTGATCAGGTGAATAAATGTATATTGAATCTGTTCAGTTAAAAAATTTCAGAAATTATGATTCTCTGGAACTCGATCTGGCACAGGGGACGAATATATTTTACGGCAATAACGCTCAGGGAAAGACCAATATCCTGGAGGCACTTTATCTTTGCGGAACTACAAAATCGCATAAAGGAAGCAGAGATAAGGATATGATTCAGTTTGGAAAGGATGAATCTCATATCAGGATGATGGTAAAAAGAGATGAGCTTTCCTACAGGATTGATATGCATCTTAAAAAGAATAAAGCAAAAGGCGTTGCGATCAATGGTCTTCCTATCCGGAAGGCCAGTGAGCTTTTCGGAGTAGTTAATCTGGTGTTTTTTTCTCCTGAGGATCTGAATATTATAAAAAATGGTCCGGGTGAGAGAAGGAGATTTCTTGATCTGGAACTGTGCCAGTTAGATAAAATATATCTTACAGATCTGGCTTCATATAACCATATTGTAAATCAGAGAAATAAATTGCTGAAGGATCTCAGTGTTCAGCCTTCACTTAAAGATACACTGGATATCTGGGATATACAGATGGCTGAATATGGACGGAAGATTATTGACAAGCGCAGTGAATTTATTAAAGAACTAAATGAAACGGTTCGAAAAATACATGGTAATCTTACAGGGGGATTGGAAGAACTGAACGTTATTTATGAACCGGACTGTACAGCAGAGAAACTGGAAAGTACCATTTGTGCCAACAGAGAAAGAGATATGAGGATGAGACTGACATCCGCAGGCCCACACAGAGATGACCTGTGTGTAATGGCAAATGGGATTGATATCAGGAAATACGGTTCTCAGGGACAGCAGAGGACAGCGGCACTTTCACTTAAATTATCAGAAATATATATAGTAAAGAGAAAAATAAAAGACACACCGGTTCTGCTTTTGGATGATGTTCTGTCCGAGCTGGACAGCAGCAGGCAGAATTATCTTCTGGACAGTATCAGTGATATCCAGACATTGATAACATGTACAGGGCTGGATGATTTTATCAGTCATCAGTTTCAGATAAATAAGGTATTTCAGGTAGTTCAGGGAACAGTATCACAGCCTGTGTAAGAAGAAACAATCTTTTGACAAGGGTACGGGCTTATGATACACTGAGCGTAATTATGGAAAGTTGGTGAATGCATTGGATAAAGAAGAATTTCGGATAAAACTTGAAGAGATTAATAAGCTGGTTCAGGACAAAGATTATAAAGGTGCCATGAACATTGTAGACAGCATAGACTGGAGACGCGTCAAAAATGTCCGCACCTTATGTGTTGTCGGTGAAATATATGCAGCAAACGGAAGATATGAGGACAGTAAGGAGATTTTCCTTCTTGCATATCATAAGGCATCTATTGGAAAAAATATTCTTTACCGTCTGATTGAGATCTCTCTGCGAATGGATGATATCAATGAAGCAGAAGAATTTTTTGAAGAGTATAAGCAGGTGGCTTCGAATGACAGTACACAATATATTCTGCAGTACAAGATTGCAAGGGCAAAAAATTCTTCATTAAATGAGCAGATCAGAATCCTGGAAGAGTATAAAGAACAGGAATTTACAGAGAAATGGTCATATGAACTGGCAGCCCTGTATTACAAAGCAGGAGAAAAACAGAAATGTCTGGATTTATGCAATGAAATCATTCTCTGGTTCAGTGAAGGCAAATATGTTATGAAAGCCTATGATCTAAAAATGAGAATGGGTGAGCTGACAGGTGCTGAGAAAGCAAAATTTGAGAAACAGTTTGTTCCGAAACTTCTTACACCAGAGCAGGCGAAAGAACTGGAGAAGAAAAAAACGGAAACAGAAGTAAAAGCGCAGGAAGAGCCTGAAGCTGAAGAAGTGGAAGAAACGACAGAAAACAATGAGCCGGAAGTTCAGGTCAGCATGGAAGGCATTCAGGAAAAGATTTCAAAGGGGATCAGGGATGTCTTTGGAGGTAAGACTCAGGAAGAGAAAGAAGAGTTTCCGGAAGAATCCATGGATATGGTTAACGAGGCCGGTATCACCAGGGAAGATGAGATTCCGGAAGAAATCATAAAGAGTGATGCGTCACAGAAAGAACCTGAAAATGTTCCGGAATTGGAGGCAGAACCTGAAAAACCGGGGGCAGAACCCATGGCTGCAATTAAGATGCCTGAATTAAATATTCCGGAATCCATGAAAAATATGGAACTGAGCAAACCGCCGAAAGTTGAGGAAGTTGCTGAGACGAAACTGAATATGGATTCTTTTGATCTGGAAGGGAAAGAGTTGAATCTGGAGGATACGATCCTTGCTGCTGCCAGTGCGCAGGGAATTGAGATTCCGAAGGAAGAAGAGTCAAAAACAGAAGAAGTACAGGAAGAAAGTTCAGAAACTGATGTTGATGATAAAGAAATAAAAGCCCATGATATTTCAGAGGAACTGGAAGAACCGGATTTCCTCAGCGGAGATATAAAAGATATAAAGGTTGCTGATCCAAAGCCGGATGAAGAACCGAAAAAGGAAATACCGGTGCAGCCGGAAATAGAAGAAGCTGAAGAAGAAGATGAGGTTACAGAAGAAGATCTCAGAAGAGCTGAAGAGGAATTTCTCCATGGACCGATTGGGAATACAGATCTGAATCCGGAAGATGATACAGAGGGAACGGAAGAAGCCCAACCCCTGACAGAAGAAGAGGAGCTGGAACGTTTTATAGAATCTATCCAGCCGGAAAATGGAGCAGATCCAAGGGATATCGTACCAAGAGAAAAAGAACTTACAGATAATGAGAAGCAGTTATTTACATATTTTGTAAAGGTTCCGGGTATGAAAGAGCAGCTTGTGGATACTTTATATGATGTACAGATGGCTGCAGCAGACAAGACTTCTAAAACTGGAAATATTATTGTGATGGGCGGTAAGGAATGCGGAAAGACCAGACTGATCTCAGGCCTGATTCCGGCAATCTGTAAAGAACTGAATCTGGAAGCGTCAAAAGTAGCATATGTTTTTGCAGATCAGATCAACGGAAAAAATATTTATAAGATTTTTTCAAAGCTGGCAGGTGGCTTTCTTGTGATCGAAAATGCAAATCAGCTGACACCGGAAACAGTAGAGATGCTTGACAAAGCCATGGAAGTTAATACAGACGGACTTACAGTAATCGTGGAAGATGAGAAGATTGGTATGCGAAAACTGATTGCCAGATATCCGAAATTCGCAAAGAAGTTTACTTCAATGATCAATATTCCTGTGTTTACCAATGATGAACTTGTCAATTTTGCAAGGGTTTATACAAAAGAGAATGGTTATGCTATTGATCAGATGGGAATGCTTGCGCTGTATAATCTGATTGGAATTAACCAGAAAGAGGATTCTCCTATGAATGTTGGCGCAGTAAAAGAACTGATAGATGCTGCGATTGCAAAATCACAGGAGGAATCCGTAAATTTAAACGAAATGTATCTAAGAAACGTATAGACAGAGATGGATATATTGTTCTGTACGAGAAAGATTTTACTAAATAATGCGTATTTGTACAGTTACAGGTAATAAAGAAAAAGGAGTAAAGATTATGCCCAGACCGTATCTAGGAGATCCAAAGTATACCATAGAAGTGCTTCAGAAGTATAATTTTGCATTCCAGAAAAGGTTTGGTCAGAACTTTCTGATCGATACTCATGTTCTGGATAAGATTATAGATTCTGCACAGATCACAAAGGATGATTTTGTATTGGAGATTGGACCGGGAATCGGAACCATGACACAGTATCTGGCTGAAGCAGCAAGGGAAGTGGCAGCAGTTGAGATTGATAAAACACTGCTTCCTATTCTGGACGACACTCTGAAAGATTGGGATAATGTGACAGTTATCAACAACGACATCCTCAAAGTAGACATCCGCCAGCTTGCACTGGAAAAAAATCAGGGGCGTCCGATCAAGGTTGTTGCCAATCTGCCATATTACATTACTACCCCGATCATCATGGGATTGTTTGAGAATCAGGTTCCTGTTGATTCTATTACTATTATGGTACAGAAAGAAGTTGCGGACAGAATGCAGGTAGGACCCGGAACAAAAGATTACGGGGCGCTTTCACTGGCTGTGCAATATTATGCGAAACCAAAGATCGTGGCAAATGTACCGCCCAACTGTTTTATGCCAAGACCTAAAGTGGGAAGTGCGGTGATCAGACTGGAACGATATGAAAAACCGCCGGTTGAGGTAAAGAATGAGAAGCTGATGTTTCGTATTATCAGAGCATCTTTTAACCAGAGAAGGAAGACACTGGTGAATGGTCTGAAGAATTCACAGGAGATACCATTTTCTAAAGAACAGATTGAGCAGGCGTTGGGGATGTGTGGACTTTCCCTGAGTGTCAGAGGAGAAGCACTGACACTGGCACAGTTTGCACAGCTGGCAAATGCATTTACAGAAATTTCATAAAAAGATAAATATAAAAGCATCCGGTGGCTAAGCGGATGCTTTTTATATTACGTTCAAATTTATTTTTTGGAAGGAGAGTTAATTGCCTCTTCCGGCAATCAACATATGAAAAAGAAATTTTATAAAAATAACGTTGGCTTTATTATTTTTATAACTTTAGTATATCCTGCAATTATGAGAAAATCGTGTTTAAGATGTGAAAAAAATTTGAACAAATGTCGAAGGAATTATGAAGAGAGAAATTGGGATATTTATTTTACAGAAGGCATAAGATTTCTGATATAATGAGCCGGTAAATGAAAATGCCTGTTCATTGTCTGTAATCTGCTGACAGTGAAAAGACAGAGACTTATTATTGACTGGCAAAAGTATGGAGGTAATTAAATCATGAGAATAAAAAAAGCAGGAATACTTATTATTGCGGCAGCAATTACATGTACGACACCGGCAGTACCAGCGATGGCAGCAGATACTTCGGAATCTGTACAGGAGATTATTTCTGATAATGAGATTGATTCTCTTGTATCAGATCCGGACAAAGTAGTTGATATCATTATGTATGTGAAAAATGAGGCAGCAAAACAGGATATTTCAGGTGATCAGATCAGATCGCTGATCCAGACTGCGGAGAGTACTGCAGGAGTTAGCCTTTCGGAGGAAGAAGAGAACAGAATCATAAAGATCGTTAAACAGATCAAGGATTCTGATATTGATGAGGAACAGCTCAGGAGTGCTGTGACGAAGGCATATGATAAACTGGAAGAAATGGGGATTGGTAAAGAAGAGGTAAAAGGAATCCTGCATAAACTGGCTGATTTTGCAAAGAGTCTTTTTGAGTAAAATCTGCTCATTCTCAAATCGTAACTGTGAAAAGACGAAATAGTTATGGAAGATTATGGGGGATATACAAGATAGACAAGCATAAAATAAAACAAGAACTATAAATATGTGGTAATTCTATAAAAAAATATTAAAAAATATAAAATAATTGTGCAAATAAACGAAAAGTTAACTGCGAGTTCATAATTTGTTCATAAATGATTGTTACTATATAGATAGTTCGAAAGAACCTACGAAAGACGTTGTAATGTGTTATCATTACACATAAATTTTTTTCATAATAATAGCCCCGGTAAACCACTGCCGGGGCACTCCTCGTTTTACGGGGATTTTTTATTTTTATCTGATAATTTTCCATATTTCTGGATTTCATTATTGAGTTCTTCCATGCGGGTATCCAGTTCTGCTACATATCGCGCACATTCTCTTAATTCTTTTGTGATATAGTCAGGTCCGTCTCCCTCAAATTTGTAATGCATCTTATGCTCCAGAGTCGCCCAGAAATCCTGTGCAACTGTGCGGATCTGAATCTCTACTTTGGTATCAATGATACTGTCGGAGAGAAAGACCGGTGTGGTAACCAGCATATGATAACTGCGGTAACCGCTCTTTTTAGGATTTTTCATATAATCACGTCTTGCAAGGATCGTCAGGTCATTTTGTTTGGAAATCATATCTGCGATCAGATAGATATCAGATGTAAAGGAACAGCTGATACGGATTCCTGCGATGTCATTTACATAGCGTACCATGTTCTCGATACTGGATTCATATCCATGTCGTTTCAGTTTTTTTACAATGCTTTCCGGAGTTTTGATTCTGGATTTTACATGTTCGATTGGATTGTATTTATGTCTGTGCTGAAATTCACCGTTTAGAATATCAATCTTTGTTTCTACCTGTTTAAGGGCAGACTGATAGACAAAAATAACTGTCTCCCAGTCATTCAGTTCTTTAAAATCCTCAAGGGGACAGAATCATAATTCATGTATAATAATATCCTTTCCTGATACAGGCAGTTCCCCGTTGATTTTTGTAATCTCACAGGGGACTTGTTTATAGATTTGCTATAGTTGGTTGATGATATTATTGTAACATATAAATATCCGTTTGTGTGAACTATCTGTATGAAAATTCAGATTTCCATTATTAAAGTGATTGTGTTATAATGTTTGAAAATAGCTGACATAATATACTCTATTTGTAACTGTTCAGTATCCTGTAACAGATGGAGAAGAGTTACATTTATTCCAGGTAAAGGAGAAAACAGATAATGGCTGAATCAATGAAAGATTACGAAACAGAACTGGAAGCCTCTTTTAAGAAAATTGAAGAAGGGGATATTCTTACAGGAACTGTCATCAGTGTAGATGAAAAAGAAGTTGTGGTAGATTTGAAGTATTATGCGGAAGGCATTATTCCGGCAGAGGATTACAGCAGAGAACCGGGATTTTCTTTAAAGGAACAGGTGAATGTGGGAGATGAAGTTTCTGCGACTGTTGTGAGTAAAGACGATGGAAATGGAAATATTCTGTTGTCCAGAACAGAAGCAGCAGATGTGCTTGCATGGGATAAGCTGAAAGAATTAAAGGATTCAAAAGAAGTAATTGATGTGGTGGTAAAAGGCATTGTAAATGGCGGCGTGATCGCTATGTAGAAGGTGTACGTGGATTTATTCCCGCCTCAAAGCTTGCCCTGAATTATGTGGAGGATACAAACGAATATCTGAACAAACCAATCCAGGTTCAGGTTTTCGATATTGATAAAGAAAAAGGAAGATTAATTCTCTCTGCAAAGGAAATATTAAGAGAAAAAGCAGAAGAGGAGAGAAAAACAAAAATCTCCAATGTGCAGGTCGGACTTGTAACAGAAGGTGTTGTTGAGAGCTTACAGCCATATGGTGCATTCGTAGATCTGGGAAATGGTCTGTCAGGTCTGGTTCATATTTCACAGATCTGTGAGAAGAGAATTAAGAAACCATCAGAAGTTCTGACAGTTGGAGATAAAGTAAAGGTAAAAGTAACTGCTGTCAAAGATGGAAAATTAAGTCTGAGCATCAAAGAGGCAACAGATATGATGGCTAAGGAAATTGAGGAGGAAGTGATCGAGCTTCCAGATTCAAAGGAAGAGGCTTCCACATCTCTTGGCGCACTTTTTGCAAACATTAAATTAGATAATTGAGGTTAGAATCTGTATGAGAAATCAGGAAAAAATATTTGTAATAGGTCACAAGAATCCGGATACGGATTCCATCTGTTCAGCAATTGCCTATGCGGACATCAAAAACAGGACTTCTCAGAAGGTGAAATACATTCCAAAGCGTGCAGGACAGATCAATGAAGAGACAGAATATGTGTTAAATCGTTTCGGCATGCAGCCGCCGGGATATCTGTCTAACATTGGAACACAGATAAAAGATATGGATATCCGTATGAGTCCGGAAGCTGATAAGAGTATGTCCCTGAAAAATGCATGGGATCTGATGATGGAGAAAAGTATCGTATCTCTTCCGATCAGAGACAGAGAAGGACAGCTGGAAGGTCTGATCACAATCGGTGATATTGCTAAGACTTATATGGATACAACGGACAGTTATCTGCTGTCAAGAGCGAAGACACAGTACAGAAGAATTGCCGAGACAATTGCAGGTACCGTAGTAGAGGGAAATGAGCATGGATATTTTACAAAAGGAAAAGTTCTGGTGGGAACTGCAAATCCGGAAATGCTCAAAGCCTATATTGAACCGGATGACCTGATAATCATGGGAGACAGAGAAGAGGATCATCTTCAGGCGATTGCGCAGAATGTTAGCTGTATTATCGTTGGTATGGGAATTGAAGTCAGCGAAAAGGTGATAAAGCTTGCTCATGAGAGAGAAATTGTAATTATTATGTCTCCGTATGATACATTTACGATCGCAAGACTGATCAACCAGAGTATTCCTGTACGGTATATTATGAAAACAGATAATCTGGTTACTTTTAATACAGAGGATTTTACGGATGATATTCAGAATGAGATGATCAAACACCGTCATCGTGCGTTCCCTGTAATTAACAAAAAGGGAAAATGTATCGGAACAATTTCCCGAAGAAATTTCCTGGATATGCACAGGAAAAAAGTAGCACTTGTGGACCATAATGAGAAAGATCAGGCAGTTGACAATATCGATAAAGCTGAAATCGTGGAGATTATTGACCATCATAAACTGGGTTCTCTGGAAACTATGGTACCGATTTCTTTCAGAAATCAGCCGGTCGGATGTACAGCAACGATTCTGTATGAAATGTATGGGGAGCAGAAACTTGAGATTTCACCGAGTATTGCGGGGCTTCTCTGTGCTGCGATTATTTCAGATACACTGATGTTCCGTTCACCTACCTGCACATTATCTGACAAGATGGCGGCAGGTGCGCTGGCACTTATTGCAGGAATCAATATTGAGCAGTTTGCAAAAGAGATGTTTAAAGCAGGAAGTAACCTGAAAGACAAATCACCGGAAGAAATTTTCTATCAGGATTATAAGAAATTTATTGCTGAGGATGAGATCAACTTTGGTGTTGGACAGATCAGTTCTATGGACAGCGATGAGCTGGCAGAAATCAAAGAGCGTCTGGTTCCGTTTATGGTCAGCGAGTGTGGCCGTCATGGTGTTACCCGCGTATTCTTTATGCTTACCAATATTATTGAGGAATCTACAGAGCTTCTCTATTATGGTGAGGGAAGTGAGGAAATGGCACGTATTGCTTTCCATATGGAGCCAAAGGATGGTGTATTTGATCTGAAAGGCGTTGTTTCACGTAAGAAACAGCTGATTCCGGCACTTATGGAAGCTGCACAGGCCGGACAGAACGATTACAACTGATGGCAGCAGACAGAATAGCTGAGGATAATAAGAAATGGAAAAAGAAACCTGGAAAGCAGGAAATATGCTTTATCCACTTCCGGCAGTTATGGTAAGTGTTTCTGACGGAGAGGGGAATGACAATATTATTACAATTGCATGGGCAGGAACTGTCTGCACGAATCCGCCGATGGTGTCTATTTCTGTGCGACCATCCCGTTTTTCCTATGATATGCTCAGAAAGACGGGAGAATTTGTAATAAATCTGACAACAGAAAAACTGGCATATGCAACGGATTACTGTGGAGTCCGTTCAGGCAGGGATGTTGATAAATTTAAAGAAATGAAGCTTACCAAAGAGAAGGCGGATTTTGTGAAAGTTCCCATGATCGCAGAATCTCCGGTGAGTATTGAATGCAAAGTAAGGCAGGTTCTGGAATTGGGTTCCCACCATATGTTTCTGGCGGATGTGCTTGCAGTTCATGCTGATACGCAGTATATGGACGAGAAGAAGAAATTTCATCTGAATGATGCGAAACCTCTGGTGTATTCTCATGGTGAATATCTGGGAATTGGTAAAAAACTGGGAATATTTGGATACAGCGTTAAAAAAAAAG
>ENA-OQAZ01000489-OQAZ01000489.1-human-gut-metagenome-genome-assembly--contig:-NODE-489-length-21673-cov-2.045206_pt1 | contig 21673 bp, 26 predicted proteins | sample MGYA00242737_ERZ504531 | MGnify/ENA primary metagenome ERZ504531 (study PRJEB26092, sample SAMD00036244) | human gut metagenome | host: Homo sapiens | study: EMG produced TPA metagenomics assembly of... | reverse complement strand
GTGCAAAGAATGTTGTTGTATGTTGTACATTTGGTCTTTTCATCAGACGGATTAGAGAAGTTTGATGATTTCAATTCTCAGGGTTACTTTGATTATGTTATCACAACTAACTTGAATTATCGTTCTCCAGAGCTGCTTAAGAGAAGCTGGTACATTGAAGCTGACATGAGTAAGTTTACTGCTGCTATCATCAATACACTTAATCATGACGTTCCGATTGGAAACAGCTTATCTCCAACAGAAAAGATTCAGACATTGTTAAAGAAGCACAAAGAACAATTTGAATAATACCAGGGTCAAAAACATCAAAATATATTAAAAAAAAGCTCGGCAGAAAGATTACTCTTCCTGCCGGGCTTTTTATACTAGATCTAATTTTCAAGAATGCTTCATATTCTCGTTTTGAAGCATCTCCTTATACTGCGGAAGCTTCTCGGCTTCTTCTTGTGAGAGAGTTGGATACTGTGGATCAATTTTTTGCAGCACATCAAGAATAATTTCTGATACAAGATATCTGCTGTACCATTTCTGATCTGCCGGAATAACATACCATGGATTCTCCTTTGTGGCAGTTGCATTTACAGCACGCTCATAAGCATCATCGTATTGATCCCACAGAGCACGCTCTGCCATATCGCTTTGGGAAAATTTCCAGTTTTTCTCTGGAAGATCAATACGTTCAAGGAAACGCTGTTTTTGCTTTTCTTTAGAAACATTAAGCAGAATCTTTACGACGCGGTAGCTGTTGTCATACAGATATTCCTCAAAATTGCGAATCTGGCGATAACGATTCTCAATGATTGTATCTGGATTTAAACAACGTTCTGCCATATGGTAGCCTTTGTAAAGCTCATGAACCTTTACGACTAATACATCTTCATAGTAAGAGCGATTAAAAATAGCTATCATTCCACGCTTAGGAAGATTTGTAACGCAGCGCCACAGATAATCATGCGCAAGCTCATCCTTAGAAGGCTGCTTGTAGCTGAAAACCTGTACACCCTGCGGATTTATACCGCCCATGACATGACGAATAGTACTGTCCTTTCCTGCAGCATCTCTAGCCTGCAGGATAATAATTAGTCCTTCTTTTGCATCTGCGTAAAGCTTATCCTGAAGTTGCAAAATTTTTTCCTGATTTTTTTCTGTTTTTGCAAGAATTGTTTCCTTGTAAACTTGATCTTTTTTGCTGTCTGTCGGCAGTTTTTTCAGTGAAAGTGCATTTGTTCCATCAAAACAATACTGATCTAATTTTCCCATAACAGCTCCTTTTGGCAATTGCCTTATTTACGATTATTTATTTTATTTCAATACAAAACAGTCTTGCCATAAATTCTTTTTCCATCGTAACGGTCAATACATTGCTTTCTTTGCTCCATGAAAACAAAACCTCTGAATATGATGGATAAAGACAGCTGACAGACACTTCTTTATTATTTAACTGTTCGAATGGAATTTCAATGACAGGTTTATCGCCATTTCTTCTCCACACAGCCAAATAAATTTTGTTTTCTGATTGCAGACCAAGACAGGTCCATTCATCATGAAACTGCGATAATCCAATTGGCCAGATCGGAACACTATTTTTGATATCTTTTCGAATAGTTTTGTAAATATCGAGTGCCTCCTTTACCAGATCACGGCGTTCTTGAGTAAGTTCAGCTAAATGACCACTTTGATGAATGCGAAGCAGCATGGCGTTAACCATATTAAAGACAACCTCTTCCCGATCTCCTTCACGAAGTGGATATGACCAAATCGCACTTTGCTCTGGTGTCAATGCAGATGGCGAATTTGCTGCAATAGTACAATAATAACGATAGTCATCCTGATCACTTGTAGACTGAATGCTGTATCGTGATAGCATAGCGTAATCCATACGAAGACCACCTGATGAACAGTTTTCAATTACAAGATCCGGATAGCGTTTAAATACTGCTTCCAGCCATTTTAGATAAGCTCTCTCGTGTGATAACATACCGTCTCCAGCACTATCGGCATGTAAGTCGGTACCAATTCCCGGCTCAATGTTATAGTCCATTTTAATATAGCCAACGCCATACTCTTTAATCAGGCGATCTATCACACTATCTGCATAGGCACGAACTTCTGGATTTCTGTAGTCAAGCTGATATCGACTTCTATCATATACACGTTTTCCATGACGCATGAAAAACCAGTCATCAGGAACCTCCTGTGCCATATGACAATTAATACCCATAACTTCAAGCTCAAGCCATACGCCTGGAATCATTCCCTTACTGCAATATAATCGGTAATTTCACGTACACCGTTCGGAAAGCGTTTTTTGCTCTCTCTCCAGTCACCAACCGCATCCCACCAATCACCATCTGCATACCAGCCGGCATCAATACAAAAATACTCGCATCCGGCCTCTGCTGCCGCATCTATTAGTGGAAACTCTTCTGCTGCCGTCGGATGCCCCCACAAACAATTCATATAGTCATTAAAGATAATTTTAAGAGATTCATTATCTGCATTTGGACGGCGGATAATACGGCGATATTTTGTCATTGTTCCAACTGCATCATCAAAGCCTTGATCAGTTAGGCTTACAGCAACAGGCACGCTTGTAAAAGTATCTCCTGGTTTTAGATTTTTAAACCAGTGAGAATAAATTTCATTCGGACCAGATGCTGCCAAATAAAGATGACCATTCTGATCTCCAATCTCCCAGTGCCAGGAACCATTATTTTCAATCTGCCAGAGCATACCCGTATGTGTCTGCGTGTTCTCAAGATATCCCATTGGAAGGTGTTCTTTAGCTGACCAGTTTCCAGTATTGCTTACTGTAAGAAGGTTTGAGGAGCGCTGATCACACGCTGGCTGAATACGTTCCATACCAAAGTCACAAAGATCATACGTTTTCCAATTGACTTCTTTTTGCCATCCGTTGTGCGGTATGCGAATTTGCAGCTTTTTATCAGCAGGAAGTGATCCTTCCTTGTCAATTCCCTCATAATTAAAAGATGAAATATATGTCTTAACTACCTGCGTCTGGCTGCCTGTGTTTTCAACTATGTTCCAGAATCGAATAATGGAAAGTCCGTCATAAAACTGCATGTAGCTTTTTACTATTACATCTGTTATTTCATCACGCAGAACAAACATCACGATACGGCCGTTTTGATTACGGCCGTCTTCCATAGATTCATAACGCATATGCCAGCCAGGTGCCGTTACAATATATTTGTTTCCATGGCGCTCATAGGGACGATCATAACCAGCCAGATTAATTTCAACAAATCTAAAACCATATGATGTAGATCGCGCAATAATATCTTTTTCATTAAATGGCTTTTTCCCAAAATGAAGAAATTTAAAACATTTATCATCAGCAATTTCAAATACAAGAAACAAGCCATTTTCAACAATTTCAATGCGTTCCATTTTTTCCTCCCTGCTGTTTTTTATCAGCTGATTGTTAACAAATCAGAACTCTCCTTTTGCTGCAGATTCGCGTACAGGCTCACATGTCAGATCAACACCAAGGCGCTTAAGTGTCTTACTGTCTACATCGGAAAGCATAACAGAAGTATGCATCTGGCATCCAGACAGCTTTGGCATCTGCTCCATTGCAAGTTTTGCAATCGGGTCTGATGCAGCAGTTACAGAAAGTGCAACTAATACTTCATCGGTGTGAAGACGTGGATTTTTTGCACCAAGATAGCCTGTCTTTAATTTCTGAATTGGTTCAATAACTTCTGGAGAGATCAGATTTCTGTCGTGATCAATCTGTGCTAACTGCTTTAAAGCATTTAAAAGAAGTGCGGCAGAGGCACCAAGAAGATCACTTGTCTTAGAGGTAACGATTGTTCCATCTGGAAGCTCCATTGCAGCAGTAGGAACACCAAGCTTGTTTGCGCGGTCCATGGCAGCTACTGTTACCTTGCGGTCAGCTGGTGTGATTTTTGCCTGCTTCATCAAAAGCTCAATCTTGTACAACTCATTCTCGCCGCCATCCTCTTTTGCAATCTTATTCATGCTGTGTAATAACGACGAATAATTTCCATTCTGGATGCTTCACAGCATACCTCATCGTCGATAATACAATTTCCAGCCATGTTGACACCCATATCAGTTGGAGACTTGTAATAGTGATTTTCTCCATAAATGCGCTCGAAGATAGCATTTAAAACAGGGAAAATCTCAATATCACGGTTATAATTTACAGTTGTAACACCATATGCCTCTAAATGGAATGGGTCGATCATGTTAACATCATTCAGATCGGCTGTAGCAGCTTCATAAGCCAGATTTACAGGGTGCTTTAGAGGAATATTCCAGATCGGGAATGTCTCAAACTTAGCATAGCCGGCACGTACTCCGCGTAAATTTTCGTGGTAAAGCTGAGAAAGACATGTTGCCATCTTACCGCTTCCCGGTCCTGGTGCAGTGACAACAACTAGCGGTCTTGTTGTGCGGACATATTCGTTTTTACCAAAACCATCAGGGCTTACAATAAGAGAAACATTTGATGGATAGCCATCAATAAGGTAATGACGGTATACATCAATACCCTTCTTTTCAAGACGCTTCTGGAACTGAACAGCACCTGACTGGCCTGCGAACTGTGTTATTACGACACTTCCAACATACAGCCCCTTTTTTTCATATTCTGATATAAGGCGAAGTACATCAACATCATAAGTAATTCCAAGATCACCACGCTTTTTGTTTTTTTCAATATCTGTCGCTGAAATTACAATAACGATCTCAGCCATATCAGACAGCTGCATTAACATCTGAAGCTTACTATCTGGCGCAAATCCCGGAAGAACTCTTGAGGCGTGATAGTCATCAAACAGCTTTCCGCCAAATTCCAGATACAGCTTATCGCCGAACTGGTCAATTCTCTCCTTGATATGTTCTGACTGAATTTTGAGATACTTTTCATTATCAAATCCTATTTTCATTTGTTTTCCTCTATTTTAATATTTGTTAAAAGTCAAAGAGCGACAGCTGATTGGACTCTGGAATATCGCTTAAAATTCCAAGCTCCAAAAGCTTATCACTGACTGTCTGTCCCACTTTGGCGCGCTCTCGAAAATCTTGTCTTGAAAGGAACGCTCCTCCGAGTGCTGCTTCTACAATGGATTCTGCTGCCTTATTTCCAAGACCTTCTATAGAGCTTAGTGATGGCATTAGCTTTCCATCAACAATCTGAAATCTTGTTGCCTGTACCTTAAACAAGTCAATTGGTGTAAATTCAAAGCCTCTTACATACATTTCCTGAACAATACGCATATCGTGATAGGAATCCTTCTCCTTTGGTGAAAGCGTGTCCATTCGGCTTTCATAATCAGCCATATGACGTTCTAGTGCTTCTTTGCCCTGACACATCAATTCATATGAAAAGGCAGCGGCACGTATACTAAAGTAGGCAGCATAAAATGCCAGCGGATAAAAGATTTTGCAGTATGCAATTCGCCACATCATCATAACATAAGCTGCGGCATGTGCCTTAGGGAACATGTATTTAATCTTTTTACAAGACCATATATACCAGTCTGGCACATCATGCTCAACCATAGTCTGCTCCCATTCTGGCTGAAGACCCTTTCCTTTTCGAACTGCCTCCATGATCTTAAACGAAAGACCTTTTTCAATGCCCTTGCTGATTAAGTAAACCATGATATCATCTCGCGTACATATAGCAGTTGAAATGGTCGCCTTTTCTCCTGAAGAAGTGTCTGGGCATTTCCAAGCCATACATCTGTACCATGTGACAAACCCGCAATACGAACTAAATCTGAGAAATGCTGCGGCTGTGTTTCAATTAACATGCCCATAGCAAAATCAGTGCCAAACTCCGGAAGGCCAAGTGCACCAAGCTTACAGCCACCTATATCCTCTGGCTTTATTCCAAGCGCAGAGGTGTCCTTAAATAATGACATTACCTCTGGACTGTCGAGTGGAATTTCTCTTGCATCAATTCCTGTTAAATCTTCAAGCATACGGATCATGGTAGGATCATCATGGCCAAGTATGTCAAGCTTTAACAAGTTATGATCGATTGAATGGTAATCAAAGTGTGTTGTTACTGTGCTGGTCGTCATATCATTTGCCGGATGCTGTACTGGTGTGAAGGAGTTAATATCTTCACCGATTGGAAGTACAATTATTCCGCCAGGATGCTGCCCTGATGTTCGTTTTACGCCAGTACAGCCAGTGACAAGGCGGTTAATCTCGCACTCTCGCTTATGCTGGTTATGTTCTTCATAATAATTCTTTACATAGCCAAATGCTGTTTTTTCTGCGAGTGTACCTACAGTGCCGGCTCTAAAGGTTTGTCCGGCGCCAAAAATAACCTCTGTATAGGCATGAGCCTTACTCTGGTATTCACCAGAGAAGTTTAAGTCGATATCAGGCTCCTTATCACCATAAAAGCTAGGAATGTCTCGAATGGGATATCATAGCCATCCTTTGCAAGCTTTTCACCACATACAGGACAAATTTTATCCGGCATATCACAGCCTGCACCGCCGCCAAACTTTTTAACTTCCTCTGAATCAAAATCACTGTAATGACATTTCTTGCAGTAATAATGTGGACTTAATGGGTTTACCTCTGTAATTCCAGACATAGTTGCAACAAATGATGATCCGACAGAACACGTGAACCTACCATGTAACCGTCTTCGTTTGACTTATGAACAAGCTTAACGGCAATCAGATACATAACGGCGAAGCCATTTGAAATGATTGAGTGAAGCTCATGCTCTAAGCGTTCTTCTACTATTGGCGGCAGCGGATCGCCATACATTGAATGTGCCTTTTCATAACACATATTTCGAAGGTCTATATCCGAGTTTTCAATAACAGGCGGACATTTATCAGGTCGTACAGGTGCCAGACGATCAATACGGTCTGCAATCAGATTAGTATTTGTGACAACTACCTCATATGCCTTATCACTTCCCAGATATTCAAATTCCTTTAGCATTTCTTCTGTTGTTCTGTAATAAAGCGGCGGCTGGAAATCAGCATCCTTAAAGCCTTTACCGCTCATAATAATACGGCGGTAAACCTCATCCTCTGGATTTAAAAAATGCACATCGCATGTTGCGCAGACAGGTTTATCGTAAAGCTCGCCAAGCTGAACAATCTTTTTATTAAGCGCCTCAAGATCTTCTCTTGTCTTATAAGGAGAATCTTCTTCACGCAGCATAAACTCATTGTTTCCTGTAGGCTGAATTTCCAGATAATCATAAAAGGAGACAATTTTTGCAATTTCATCATCGCTCTCTCCTCCTGTGATTGCACGAAACAGCTCGCCTGCCTCACACGCCGATCCAATAATCAGTCCCTCTCTGTATTTCATAATTTCTGAGCGTGGGAATCTCGGTCTTCTGGCAAAATATTTAACATGTGCCATTGAGATCAGACGATACAGATTTATTCGGCCTACTTCATTCGCTGCAAGCAATATGATGTGATACGTAGGCATTCGCATGATTGCCTCTGGTGTCATAACAGCCTTTTCTACAATATCATCAAGTGTTTCAAAGCCTTTCTTCTTAAGCATCGGAAGAAACTTGACAAAAATTTCTGCTGTTGCCCCGGCATCATCTACTGCCCTATGATGATTCTCAAGTGAAACATGAAGCTCTTTTGCAACAGTATCAAGCTTAAAACGTCCAAGATGCGGCAGAAGAAAACGTGCCAGTCCAACTGTATCAACGTAAGTTGGAGGAAATTCAATGCCAAGCTGCTCCGCATTATAGCGGATAAAGCTTGTATCAAAGGACGCATTATGCGCTACAAGGACACAGCCTTCGCAAAAGCTCAAAAATTTAGGAAGAATTTCCTCTACGCCTGGTGCATCACAAACCATAGCATCATTGATTCCGGTTAGTCGTTCAATCGTAAACGGAATAGGAACACGCGGATTGATGAACTCAGAAAAGCGGTCTGTAATCTCACCATTTATCACCTTTACAGCACCAATCTCAATGATTTTATTTTTAGATGGATGAAATCCTGTTGTCTCAATATCAAATACAACATATGAAGCATCAAGAGAAGCACCGTTACTATTTACAACAATTTCCTTTAAGTCATCGACTAAGTATCCCTCGCAGCCAAAGATCAGCTTAAAATCATCATCCTTTGACAATGCATGTGCAGCTTCCGGGAAAGCATACGCACAGCCATGATCTGTTATGGCAAGAGCAGTGTGGCCCCAGCCTTTGCTGTTTTTACAAGCGCTTGCGCATCAGATACAGCATCCATCTCTGAGGACTTTGTATGGCAGTGAAGTTCAACTCGTTTTACAAGAGCGTGATCTTCGCGTTTTTCTTCCTTCCATTCCGCACGCTTTATACCTGATACAGAGGAAATCGTTACTTCATGGTCAAACTTATCCATCATGGCGATGCCTTAACAGTTACAGCCTTGCCAACAGCCACATCCTTTTTTAATTCGGCTAAAAACTCATTTGGAACAAAGATTTTTGCATGATCGTATCTGTGTAATCAGTTACAGCAAAGGAAATGATAGTTTTCTCGCCATTTCTAAGCTCACGCTCAGTTACAGCAATAATCTTTCCATTTATGACAACTTCTCCGATCTCCTCCTGAATCTCAACAATTTTCATTGGTGTGACATCCTCAAAATTGCGTCCATATACCATGTTTGGATCGTCTGAACGAAGAGGACGCTTGGCGCTGTATCCGCCTTTATTACCCTTGTTATAGGATGATTTTTGAAAATTGCCGCCTGGAATTTCGCGCGGTGTCTGAACGTTTTTTTCGCCAGCTGATTTGGCAGCTTTTGAGGGATCTCCTTTTCTAAGAGTAGTTTTTTCACTGCCTTTTTTCGTATCAGCAGAGGCTGTATCAATAAATTCATCCTCTTTCTCTTTGGAAGCCACGCTGTTGGCCTTCATGATACGTGCGATAGCCTGTGCCTCTGCGCGCTTTTTTTCTTCCTCAATTGCTGTTGTATCACGCTCTTTAAATGATACTGCTACAGGAATTGATATTGCACAGCGGTCATAAAAAACCATCTGAATCCATTCACGCAGCTCGCCAGCACGATTTCTAGCCCAAAGACTATCCTCTAATGTAAGCAAAAGAGAATCATCATCAGCTACCTTCCAGTCAGCGCGCATCAAAATATGATAATCCAGATCACTTCGACGCTTAATTTCTGCAAATAAACTGTCTTATAGACATCAACAAGATATGACGGTGTGTATTGTTCTGACAGTGAAAAAGATTCAAATATACGAATCTTCATATCACCATCAGGAAACATCTGCTTTTCAATTTTAGACTCCACCGCATAAATCTGCGGCTTTGAAATCAGACGGCGACAAAGCAGATAGACATGAATCGCCGTCCTGTCACGATTATATTTTAATGCAGTTACTTCTGCAAATTCGAACAGATCCTTCAGCTCATCTTCTAGGATAAGCGCCGGAAATGTTTCAAAAAAGCGCTTTGCCATGAAAGTTCCTTTCTGAATTATTATGCCTGCCAGTTATCCAATTCTTCCTTTAATCCGGCAAGTAGCTCCTCTTCCGGAAGCTTTCGGATGATTTCACCCTTTTTTATGATAACACCGCAGCCAAGACCTCCTGCAATGCCAAGATCAGCTTCCTTTGCCTCACCTGGACCATTTACAACACAGCCCATAACAGCAACCTTAATATCATATGGATAACGGCTGACAAGCGTTTCTGCCTCATTTGCCAGACGAATCAGATCAATCTGTGTACGTCCGCAGGTTGGACAGGATACAATCTCTGCACCACCCTTTCGAATACCAAGTGTCTTTAAAATGATCTTAGCTGAACGAATCTCTTCAACAGGGTCACCAGTCAGTGATACGCGGATGGTATTTCCAATTCCCTGATTTAAAATTAATGCTAGACCAATAGAGGACTTAATATTTCCTGAAATAATTGTTCCAGCCTCAGTGATGCCAACATGAAGCGGATAAGGTGTTTTATCGGCAATTAATTCATGCGCTTTTACGCACATCATAACATCCGATGATTTAATGCTGATGACAAGTTGATCATAACCAAACTGTTCAATCATTGCCACCTTTTCAAGAGCACTCTCTACCAGGCCCTCTGCCGTCACGCCATTATATTTTTTCAATATATTTTTTTTTCAAGAGAACCACTATTAACACCGACACGGATAGGAACATGATATTCCTTTGCCTTCTCGACAACAGCACGCACACGCTCATCACTTCCGATATTTCCAGGATTAATGCGAATCTTATCAGCACCATTTTCCATAGCGGCAATTGCCAGCCTGTAATCAAAATGAATATCGGCTACTAACGGAATATGAATACGCTTTTTAATCTCACCAATTGCCTTTGCCGCCTCCATATCAGGCACTGTACAGCGAACAATCTCGCAGCCAGCCTCTTCAAGACGAAGAATCTGTTCAACAGTTGCATCAACATCCTGTGTCTTTGTATTTGTCATAGACTGAATCAAAATAGGATAACCGCCGCCAATCACACGGTCTCCTATTCGTATTTCTTTTGTAAGTTCCCGAATTTGCTTTGTATTTTGTTCCATTTTTTACCCCTCACATATCAATGATTCCTCACTGGAAAATCTTTATAATATCGCTAAACAAAATGAATATCATAAAAATGAAGAGGAAAATAATTCCTGCGATATGAACGATTGCCTCTTTTTCTTTTGGCACCGGCTTGCCACGCACTGCTTCAATTAGTAAAAACAGTAATCTTCCGCCGTCTAATGCCGGAATCGGAAGCAGATTCATGACGCCTAAGTTGGCACTGATCATGACAACAAAATTTGCAAGCGTTAAAAACATCGTCATCGCACGGTCTGAAAACGATTCATCGGCCATAGAGGTATTGACCTCTTCAACCATATCATTTACTGTAGTCGCAATACCAACAGGACCAGAAAAGCTCGTCATCGGAAGGTCTCCGGTAAATATCATACCAAGACTTTTGATTACCGTAACAACGTTATATTTCACCTCGTAAAGACCATATTGGAGTGTCTCATACCATTTTAAGCCATAGCGAGCACCAGAGTAAATACCATGTAATACGTATTATTTGCCTCGTCATACTTTGGAACAAGTGTTGTTTCATGAGTCTGGTTATCTCTTACATAAGTAACGTCAAGTGATTTGCCAGGGTTCATTGCCATATAGATCTGAATTTCACGAAACAAATGGACACGTGAGCCATTCACTGAGGTGATTAAATCGCCTTTCTCAAGACCTGCCTCCTGTGCAGGATACTTATCAATAACTCCCTGCACATATGGCTTGTCGCTTCCAGCAAAACCGATCACAATAACAGCAAGCACAAAGGCAAGCAAAAAATTAAAGATTGGTCCTGCTGCAATAATTGAAATACGTGCCCAGACATTCTTCTCAGCAAGACTATGCGCCTTGTCTGTAATTTCTTCTGCGTCCGGATCAACTATTCCATTGTCATCCCCCAGCATCAGGCAGGAGCCGCCAAAAGGTATCCATTTAAGAGAATATCGTGTTCCCTTATGAACAGTGCTCAAAAGTCTCGGTCCCATGCCAATTGAAAACTCAATTACCCCTACCCCGTTCTTTTTTGCAAGAAGGAAATGGCCAAATTCATGGATGAATACAACCAATCCGATAATTAAAAAAAGTGCAATAATGCTGAATGGATTCATACTTTCCTCTTTCTTTTCGTACTAGTTTCTTACCCTGTTGTAATCTATGCCAACGCTGACTGTAAAAATTCGTATACAGCTGCCTCAGTCTCTAAAATGTTGTCGACATTCGGATTTTGAACAAAGCCAACATGATCAAGAGAGGCTTCAATTGCCTCAATAATGCCCGGATATGACAATTTGTGATCAAGAAAACGGCTGACAGCAAACTCATTAGCTGCGTTGTATATTGTTGGTCTGTTTCCACCTTCTTTTCCAACTTTATAAGCAAGTGCCAGTCCAGGGAAGTTTTCAAAATCAGGTGCAAAGAAGCTGATGCTTCCAAGTTCTGCAAAATCGAGCGTTTTCCAGGAAGATATCTTCTGTCTGGATATGTCAGTGCTAACTGAATAGGAAGCTTCATATCAGTGTGCCAAGCTGGGCAATAATAGCACCATCCTCAAACTGTACCATTGAATGGATAACAGACTGCGGCTGGATCACAACCTGAACCTGATCATATTCAACGCCAAAAAGCCACTTTGCTTCCATAACCTCTAATCCCTTATTTACCATGGTAGAAGAATCAATTGTAATCTTTCTTCCCATTACCCAGTTAGGATGCTTTAATGCATCCTCAGGACGAATATTTTTCATCTGTTCTTTCGTCCATCCACGGAACGGTCCGCCAGATGCTGTCAAAAGAATTTTATCAATCTTGTGACCAGTTGATCCTTCTGGAGAGCTTCCCATAAGTGACTGGAAAATAGCAGAATGCTCACTGTCTACTGGAAGCAGGCGCACTCCATACTGCTTGATCATTGGAATAATCAGATGACCGGCAGTAACAAGTGTTTCCTTATTTGCAAGTGCGATATCCTTGCCTGCCTTAATAGCTGCTATAGTCGGACGTATTCCAATCATTCCGACAACTGCAGTGACAACGATCTGTGTTTCCGGGAATGCAGCCGCCTCAATAAGACCATCCATTCCGCTTACAATCGTTACATCAAGGTCGGCAACAGCCTGTTTTAATAGTTTTGCCGCATCTTCTTTATAAACACATACAAGCTTTGGATGAAATTCGCGAATCTGCTTTTCAAGCAGTTCAACATTACTTCCGGCGGCTAACACAGTTGCTTCCATATCTGGCTGGCTGCGAATAACCTCTAAGCTTTGTGTTCCAATAGAACCAGTAGATCCTAAAATGGCAATTTTTTTCAATTGTAAAGTAAAAACCTGCCTTTCTTCGTTAATATTCTTCGCTTACGCAATACGCTGAAGCAGCGTTACGAGAACATAGATTAACGGTGCTGTAAAAATAATACTGTCAAAACGATCCATGATGCCGCCGTGTCCCGGAATCAGATTTCCATAATCCTTAATCTGGTACTGGCGTTTGATCGCAGAAGCGGAAAGATCTCCAAACATGGAGATAAAGCCGCCACATGCACCAATAATGGCACAAAAAACAGCCGGATTTGAAAATTCAGTCAGATTTGTCTTGAAAATTGTTCCATAAAGTGCACCAATTAATGCACTTCCTATAATTCCGCCGACTGCACCCTCGATTGATTTTTTTGGACTTAATACAGGTGTCATTTTATGTTTTCCAATCGCACGTCCAACTAAATATGCACATGTATCGCAGCCCCATGCGCTGATAAAGATCAGCCATACTGTGTAGGCACCATCATTGCTTATTCTTGTTTGGAAAATAAATGACATCATCAATGCCACATATACCATTCCAAATGTTGCTTTTGCAATCTCTTCTGCCGTGAATTTTGGATAAGTAGCCACATATGAGACCATCATTGCCAAAAATCCTAAAACAAGTATAAGAATAACAAGATCATTTTTTCCTGCCAAAATGACAGATTCTATTCCGATTGCTGTCAGATAACCAACAAGCGCAGGAATCTTTTTTTCCATCTGAAAAACACGGTACAGCTCATACATGCCAACCAGGCTGATCAGAAGCATAAATAAATACAGAAGCGGGCCCGAGGCGATGATTGCACACATAGTCACTGCCAACAGCACAATTCCGCTGATTGTTCTTGTAATAAACATAAATTTTTATGCCTTTCTGTAAGTAAAATGTTATATAAATCTTATTTGGTCAGACGGCTCCATAACGGCGCTCACGTTTTCCAAATGAATCTACTGCTTTTTTGCAGCTCTTCTTTGTTGAAATCAGGCCACAAAACATCTGTCACATAAATTTCTGTGTAAGCCAGCTGCCAGAGCAAGAAATTTGACAGACGAAGCTCACCGCTTGTGCGAATTAAAAGATCTGGATCTGGCATATCTGCAGTATCCAGATAAGAGCCAATTGTCTGCTCCGTAATAACTGTAGGCTCGAGCTTTCCTGCTTTCACATCCTCTGCCATGCGAATCATTCCGCGGCGCATCTCATCTCGTGCACCATAGTTGATCGCAATGGCAAATACCATGCGTGTATTATTTCTTGTCTCATACTCAAGCTTATTTAAACCCTTCACCAGATCTGGTGCAAAGCGGCTTCGCTCTCCTATAATTTTAACACGTACATTCTCCTCTTCGGCTACCTTTAAAAGCTTTTTAATGTAAAAGCCATAAGAACCATAAGCGCCGAAACCTCTTCCTCAGAGCGCTTCCAGTTTCAGTGGAAAAAGCATAAACAGTCAAATAGTCAATACCAAGATCAGCTGCATCGCGCACAGTTTGCTCTAGTACCTTACAGCCTTCTGCATGACCCATTTTTCGCGGCAGCTTTCTGCGCTCAGCCCATCTGCCGTTTCCGTCCATAATGATCGCGACATGACGCGGAATCTTTTTTTTGTTCATCCATATGAGTACCTCACAGGTATAATCTTATTCTATCTTGTTACACAAAACAGGACAGGCAAAACGCCTGCCCTGAAACTTTCTTATTATTAGACAGTCATGATTTCCTTTGATTTATTCTCAACACTCTTGTCTATCTTTGCAACATATTTGTCTGTCATCTTCTGGATTTTCTCTTCGCCTTCCTTGCGCTCATCCTCAGTAATGTCAGTTGACTTTTCCATCTTCTTTAAGGTATCGTTTGCATCACGGCGAACATTGCGGACAGCAACCTTTGCAGCTTCACCCTTCTTCTTAATGTCCTTTACTAATTCCTTACGTCTTTCCTCTGTAAGCTCTGGGAATACAAGGCGAATGCTTGTACCATCATTTGTTGGTGTGATTCCAAGATCAGATGCCAGAATAGCTTTCTCGATAGCCTTTAACAGACTCTTCTCCCACGGATTGATCTGGATGATTCTCGGCTCCGGAACTGAAATATTTCCTACCTGCTGCATAGGAGTTGGAGTTCCATAATATTCAACCATAATTCTGTTTAACAGATTTGGATTTGCACGTCCTGCACGGATATTGGAAAACTCGCCATCCAGATTTTCGCAGGTTTTTGTCATCTTCTCTTCACATTTTTTAATAACTTCCTTCATAGTTACGCTCCTTCGGTTTTATGGTTTTTAAATTTTTACATTTTCAGGCTGTTACATGAGTTCCTGTAATCTTGCCGTTTAATGCATTTGCAATGCTATTTTCTTCGTTTAAGCCAAATACAGCAAGCGGCATATGGTTTTCCATACACATGATAGATGCCGTCATATCAATAACAGCAAGGCGCTTATCTACGACCTCTTTAATAGTTACGGTATCATACTTGACAGCATCTGGATTCTTTGCCGGATCACTGTCATAAACACCGTCGATTGCCTTTGCAAGAAGGATAACGTCTGCCTCCATCTCAATAGCACGCAGTACAACACCAGTGTCAGTAGAAAAATATGGATGTCCGGTACCGCCAGCAAAGAAAACAACCTTTCCCTGTGCAAGTGCTTCATTTGCTGCATCCTTAGAAAACAGCTTTGTAAAGGTGCTGCAGGCAAATGGTGTGAAGATTTCAGTCTTCATGCCTGTGGTACGGAAGATTTCAGATACATAGATACAGTTCATAACAGTTGCTAACATACCAATCTGGTCTGCCTTTGGTCGATCAATTGCGTTGCTGGAACGGCCTCTCCAGAAGTTTCCGCCGCCAATTACAATTGCAACCTGTACGCCCTGGTCAACTGACAGCTTTACCTGTCTTGCAACGTCCTTTACAACTTCTTCATCAAAACCAGTCTTTTTTTCACCAGCTAATGCTTCTCCGCTGAGCTTAAGCATAACTCTGCGCTGTTTTTCCATGTTTATCTCGTCCTTTCTGTGGGTTGTATCTTTGGTTATCATTTCACCTAGATACATATATCAGTATCTTACCATACAGACTTTTAAAAATCAACTAAAATATGTAGCTGTTACAGTTCACGCGTCATGCTAGATCTGGATAAATCTCATGCTTGCATGAAGATTTGACAGATCAGCAGGACGAAGTGGACGCCCGTTCATGAACAAAACAAAGTTGCGCGCAAACTTGTTTGCGGTTAGCAACGACGCACGGAACGTGCGGTTTTGCGAATGAATGGGCGTCCAGTGAACTGTAACTAGTAATATGCAACCCGGAAGTCTTACGAAATCCATTCACCTTCGGGCTTTGCTGCAAATATTGGCTTGTCAATGAATTGAAACAAAAGCATCACATATAAACTCTGCTGGTCCGCTTAAAAAAACAGCTTCTCCATTGCCATTCCAGCTAATAATCAATATTCCGCCTGGTACCTCTGCCAAAACCTTATTTTCCATTCCTTTTTGCTGTATGGCACAGACAGCTGCTGCACATGCACCTGTTCCGCATGAGAGTGTTTCTTTAGAACCTCGTTCCCAAATTCGAAGGCAAATCTTATTATGAGAAACTATCTGAACAAATTCAACATTACTGCGTTCCTCTAATTGTGGATGACACTCTAAAAATGGTCCCCACTTTTCAACTGGATATTCAGAAGGAGAATTAGGAACAAAACATACTGCATGAGGATTGCCCATTGATACAGGTGTTACAAAAAAAGAACCAATTTCAAGACTGGAAGAAAGAACAGGGACTCCCATATCAACACAAATTGATTTGACATACATTTCATCTTCAATATCAAGATAAAGTGTACGTATTCCACTTTTTGTCTTCACACAGATAATACTCTTTTTTATTAGTCCGCGTTCATATACATATTTCCCCAAGCAGCGTATTCCATTTCCGCACATGGCTCCCTCAGAGCCATCAGCATTAAACATGCGCATACGACAATCAGCGACATCTGATGGACAAATTAGGATCAAACCATCAGAACCTATTCCAAAATGACGATCACTAAGACGTATTGCCATCTGACTCCAATTTGTTTCATTAAATATTTTGAAATCATTTGCGTCAAACAAATTTGCAAAGATATAATCATTTCCAGTTGCCTGCATTTTTGTAAACTTTAAATTCATCTGATTCCAACCCATTTTATGTAATTCATATCATTATATGCAGTACTGCTTAGAAACATAACAGGCGCCCGCAAAATTGGGTTCGTCGACGAAATCAATTGCACCGAAGGGCTTTCGTAACATAGCACAATGAACAGTAACTTGTTTTGTAAATGGGTGTCCTGCAAACTGAATATGATATTGCAGATATTTGCTGAATATGTTAAGATAAGTCAGATGCAAAAAAACAGGAGGAATGACATAAATGCTTACTTTAAAAAATACATCTGTTATGAATTTTGAAAATGCCATCCGCGGAGCCAGAAATCCTATGAACAGCTGGGGCCGTATGGACAGCCATACCGAGCCTGACGGCAGCTTTGTTTTTGGACCAAATGATCTTGATCTGGCAATGCGTCTTGCAAGGCTAGGTCCTGACAATAGAAATATCTGCGTATTGGTTTTTGTCAGCGTAGATGTAACTGCACCACTTTACTGGTGGAAGGAATATGATACATATAAGGTAGCTACTGTTGCTAACTCAACAAGTACTATGCATAAAATCCACAGCAAACCATTCTCAATGGATGACTTCTCCTGCGATCATATGACAGACGGTACAAAAAAATTTATGGAAACAGTTGTTGCCGAGCTTGAAAACATCCGTCTTCGTTTTAAGGAGACAAAATCAAAGGATGACTGGTATGATATGATCCAGCTTCTTCCAAGCAGCTATAACCAGATGCGCACCTGCACATTTAATTATGAGACATTAATCAATATCTATCGAGCAAGAAAGAATCATAAGCTGGCAGAGTGGCATACATTCTGTGATTGGATTGAAACACTTCCATATGCAGAACAGCTAATTACATTTGAGCCTTAAATAAGCCTTAATTAAAATGGCTGTTATTAAAAAAGCGCCTCACATTTTTGTGAGACGCCTTTTTTAGATTTTTGTGCAGCAATTACTGCTTTCCAGTTGTTCCAAAACCGCCGCGGTCACAGCCTTCTAAATGCTCCACTTCTTCAAATTGAAGTGCTGGCTGATGTGCCATAATACGAAACTGGCAAATTCTGTCATTTACGTGAATACATGTATCGCGTACCGCCATCACAGGTACTTTCCATTCGTCATGATCACCGCAGTAGCTTTCATCAATCACACCCATATGATTTGTCTGGATGAGACCGAAATTCTTAAATGTACTGCTTCTTGGAACAACATGTGCCTCGTAGCCCTTTGGAAGCTGCACTGCAATACCAAGAGAAATAAGACGAGCCTCTCCGGCCTTCATATTTACTTCCTCTGCGCTTCTTAGATCAATCCAATCAGACTTTCCGTCGATGAAACGGAGTTTTTCAATTTTGTCACTCAAATAGCGAATTTTTAATGTTTCCATGATACCTCATTACTAAAATTACAATTATTCGTATAACGGATATTTGTCAGTCAGGCTCTTAACAAGTGCCATTGCTTCTTCTTTGTTTTTCTCCATATCGTCGATAACAAGAGAGATTGCCTGTGCGACAACATCCATATCAGCTGTATTAAAGCCTCTGGTTGTAACAGCGGCTGTTCCAAGACGGATACCACTTGTCGTAAATGCAGACTGTGGGTCATTCGGTACGGTGTTCTTATTGCATGTAATGTTGGCAGCATCAAGCATCTTTTCAGCCTGCTTTCCAGTTACACCTTTATTTATCAGATTTACGAGCATTAGATGATTATCTGTTCCGCCTGATACAAGCTCAAAGCCACGATTCATAAGGCAGAAGCAAGTGCCTGCGCATTATCAATAATTCCCTGTGCATAAAGCTTGAATGCCGGATCAAGTGCTTCCTTAAAGCAAACAGCCTTTCCTGCGATAACATGCATAAGCGGTCCGCCCTGAATGCCTGGGAAAATTGCCTTATTAAAGTTGTATTTTTTGTTAACCTCGTTGCTGCACATGATCATGCCGCCTCGCGGTCCGCGAAGCGTCTTATGAGTGGTTGTAGTAGTTACATGTGCGTAAGGAATTGGACTTTCATGAAGTCCAGCTGCAACAAGACCTGCGATATGTGCCATATCAACCATTAAAACTGCGCCTACTTCATCTGCGATCTCACGGAAGCGCTTAAAGTCGATCTTTCTTGCGTAGGCAGAGGCACCGGCTACGATCATCTTTGGTTTGCACTCAAGTGCAATACGGCGAACTTCGTCATAATCAATAAAGCCATCTGCATTAATTCCATAAGGAACAGCGTGAAAGTACTTTCCTGACATGTTTACCGGGCTTCCATGTGTAAGATGACCACCCATGTCGAGGCTCATACCCATAAAGGTATCACCAGGATTTAATACGGCAAAAAAGACTGCCATATTTGCCTGTGCTCCAGAGTGCGGCTGCACATTGACATACTCACAACCAAAAAGTTTCTTTGCGCGCTCTCTTGCTAACTCCTCTACTACGTCAACATATTCGCATCCACCATAATAGCGTTTTCCCGGATAACCTTCTGCATATTTGTTTGTCAGAACGCTGCCCATTGCTGCCATAACGGCCTTGCTTACAAGATTTTCAGAGGCAATCAGCTCAATATGTGTACGCTGTCTTGTTAGCTCATCCGACATTGCCTGTGCCAATTCAGGGTCATACTTTTCTACTTCCTCAAATCCTAACATGTTTACTTCCTCCTTTTGCCCGCAGAATATCTGCCTTTGCTATCACTACGATGTTGTCTTGTATTGCTGCTGTCATTGTGTTTCTTTGCATACTGCGTATTTGTATTTCTGCCCTGTTTGATATTTCTTGGTGCAATCAGACATTCCTTGCCAAAACCAATCAAATCCTGACGGCCACACTTTATAAGCGCCTCTTTTACCAGATCATAAAGCTTTGGATCACGGTATTGGATAAGCGCACGCTGCATGGCTTTTTCATGAGGATCCTTTGGAATATAAACAGACTCTCCTGTACGTGGATCAATGCCTGTGTAATACATGCAGGTTGAAATCGTGGACGGTGTCGGATAAAAATCCTGAACCTGTTCCGGCATGTAGCCTAAATCACGTAGATGCTCTGCCATCTCCACCGCATCCGTAAGCTGGGAGCCTGGATGAGATGACATTAAATAAGGAACCAGATATTGCTTGAGTCCAAGCTTTTCATTCATTGCTTTGTAGCGCTGTGTAAAACGCTTGTAGACGGCATTTTCTGGTTTACCCATATATTTTAAAACGCGGTCAGAAACATGCTCCGGGGCAACCTTAAGCTGTCCGCTGACATGATACTGACAAAGCTCCTTAAGGAAAGCATCGCTTTTATCTGCCAACACATAATCAAAACGAATACCTGAGCGGATAAAAACTTTCTTTACCTTTGGAAGAGCGCGCAGTTTTCGAAGAAGCTGGATATAATCCTGGTGGTCAACTATAAGGTTTTTACATGGTGACGGGAATAAACACTGCTTTCCCGTGCAGACACCTTTAGTCAGCTGTTTTTGACAGGCTGGATGGCGGAAGTTTGCCGTTGGGCCTCCTACATCGTGGATATATCCTTTAAAATCTTTTTCCTGTGTCATCAGTTTTGCTTCGCGAATCAATGATTCATACTCTTGTCTGAATTGATTCGTCCTGACTGAATGATAGAGCGCAGAAGCTGCAGCCGCCAAAGCAACCACGGTTGCTGATCAGACTGAACTTGACCTCTGAGATTGCAGGTACGCCGCCGTCCTTTTCATAAGAAGGATGGTAGGTCCGCATATAAGGCAGTCCGTAGACATCGTCCATTTCCCCTTCCGAAAGCGGAAGTGCCGGTGGATTCTGTACTACATACAGACTGAGCATTATATGGCTCTACCAGCCTTTTCCCGGCAAATGGATCGGTATTGCAATACTGTGTATAAAAGCTTCTTGCATACTCCAGCTTATCCTGCTTCATATCTTCGTATCCCGGAAGAATCTCCGCGTCATAGACACTGTCCAGACTCTTCGTCTTATAAACCGTTCCAGCGATAAATGTGATATCACTGACCTCAATACCGCTGTCCAGAGCTTCTGCGATCTCAATGATCGAATGTTCTCCCATTCCATAAGATATCAGATCTGCACCGGAATCCAGCAGGATCGAACGTTTTAATTTGTCTGACCAGTATCATAATGTGCCAGTCGTCTGAGTACTTGCCTCGATCCCTCCGAGGATGATCGGTGTCTTCTTATATACCTGACGGATCAGGTTACTGTATACAACCGCTGCGTAATCCGGACGGCTTTCCCATCACGCCTCCCGGCGTATAAGCGTCCGTTCTGCGGTGCTTTTTCGACACGGAATAATGATTCACCATCGAATCCATATTTCCCGCAGAAACAAGGAATCCCAGTCTCGGTTCTCCAAGGATCGTAATGCTGTTCTTATCTTTCCAGTCCGGCTGCGCAATGATACCGACTTTAAATCCATGCGCTTCCAGAAGTCTCGTAATGATCGCATGTCCGAAAGACGGATGGTCTACATAAGCATCTCCGGAAATATAGACAAAATCCAGCTGTTCCCATCCCCGTTCTTCCATATCCTTTTGCAAATCGGTAAAAATTTATTTTCTGACATTCTCTATCTCTCTTCTGTCAGCATCGCCGGTA
>ENA-OQAZ01000488-OQAZ01000488.1-human-gut-metagenome-genome-assembly--contig:-NODE-488-length-21705-cov-5.159283_pt1 | contig 21705 bp, 29 predicted proteins | sample MGYA00242737_ERZ504531 | MGnify/ENA primary metagenome ERZ504531 (study PRJEB26092, sample SAMD00036244) | human gut metagenome | host: Homo sapiens | study: EMG produced TPA metagenomics assembly of... | reverse complement strand
GGCCGCCCGGTGCAGGGCAGCACGATGACCCCCGCGCCCGACGGCATCGGCAATGGCCTGCCGGGTGCGGGGGGAGATCTGGCTCTGGGAATCGAGCAGGGTGCCGTCCAGATCAAGGGCGACAAGACGGATGGGGGTAGAAGGTGACATAGTTTCTCCTTTGATTTAAGAACCTCTCCGGCGGCAGCGTAAACATGGCTCCCCTGGCAGGGGAGCTGCCGCAACAGGTGACAGGGGAGAGCTGATACCCTTATTTTATCCCATAAATAATATTTGCGCAAGTGCTGGTTCTGTGTTAAAATAATCGCTATGCGGCGAGTGATTTTATAGGAGAAAAGAATATGAAGGCAAAGACTCTGCGCACGCGGCTCAAGCCCCACCTGTGGTATCAGGCTTACTGGGTGGTCTACCTCATCTGGTTCTTCTGGCTGGATCTGACCATCACGGACCCCAAATACATCATCCACTCCCCGGTGGATGACCTCATTCCCTTCAACGAGTGGTTCATTTTCCCGTACTGCAGCTGGTTCGTGCTGCTGGCGGCGGTCACGGCCCTGCTGTGGTGGTTCGACACCGCCAGCTATGACAAGCTCTGCCTGATGATGTTCTCGGGCATGACGCTCTGCCTCATTATTTATATGGTACTGCCCAACGGCCTCGACATCCGCCCCACGGCGGAAGCCATCGGCCGGGAGAATTTTGCCATGACTTTGATGCAGCTCATCTGGAAAGCGGATGCCTCAGTCAATGTCTGCCCCTCTATCCACTGCCAGAGCACAGCCTGCATGGCCATTGCCTTTTCGGGCAGCACGCTGACAAAGCAGCGCCCCTGGCTCAAAGCAGCGGCCTGGGTGTGGGCGGCGATCATCTGTGCTTCCACCGTGTTCACCAAGCAGCATTCCGTCATTGACGTGATCTGCGGTCTGGCTCTGGCGGCTGTGTGGGGCGTGATCCTTTACGGCCCGTGGAAAAAGCGGCAGGATTGACAAGAAAAAAGTTCCCAATTTTGTCAGTTTCCCAATTGACGCGGACAAAGCGTGTGGAGTACAATAAAAATAAGACTGATATATTAGTAAGACACAAAGATAACAGGCGTGCAGAAGCACAAAAGGAGCGAAGACAGTATGGCAGTTCGGAGCGCCCGCGAGGCAGCCTACGAAACCATCCGCAGCAGAATCATCACCATGGAGCTCAAGCCCGGGGATGAACTGAACGACCACGAGCTGGCCCAGGAACTGGGCATCAGCCGCACCCCCATGCGGGAAGCGTTGATCATGCTCAACATTGCCCACATGGTGACCATCAAGCCCCAGAGCGGCACCTATGTGGCCCCCATTGATCTGGAGCTGATGGAGATGGAGCAGTTTGCGCGCTTCACGCTGGAAAAAGAGCTCCTGAACCGGATCCGGGGCCGCCTGACCGGCGAGCAGGAGAGAGCCTACCGGCTGCTGATCGAGCAGTACCGTGTGCTGGAAAGCCACCCGGAGGCCGAGAACCGCGAGACCCGGATGCTGGATCTGGACAACGCCTTCCACCGCCGCGCCTTTGAGCTCTGCGGCATGGAGGGACACTTTGACCACATGCTTTCCACCTTTCAGCACATCGAGCGGCTGCGCAAGTTCAGCCTGCAGACGGATGAAAACAAATCGGTCTGTGGTGCCCACACCCGCATCCTGGAGGCTGTGCTCCACGGCACGGAGGAGGATGTGAGCCGGGCGCTGAGCGAGCATCTGCACCGGTATAAGCTCAGTGTGGATCAGGCCCGTGCCGCCCATCCGGATTATTTTATCGGCAACGGCGACACCTGGTAAAAATTTCTTTCGTCAAACTGCCCAATGCGTGTATTTTGCGGCCGGATGGGGGCAAAATCCCATGTGTGGCCGTTTCTTTGTGTAAAGTATACAAGAAAAAACATCAAAACTTGTCAAAACGTCAATTGCCAATTCGAAACTGATATATTAGAATATAAGCAAGAGTGTGCCACGCATCCGCCGCGGCATTTAAGAAGCAAAGCAACAAACAAGGAGGAACCCACTATGCCTATGAAAATGGGTTGGCGTTGGTACGGTGAGGGCAACGATCCCATCACCCTCAACGACATCAAGCAGATTCCCGGCGTGACCAGCATCGTCTGGGCACTGCACAACAAGATGCCCGGTGAGATCTGGGAGATCGACGAGATCCAGAAGGTCGCCGATCAGATCCACGCCTACGGCTTCGACATGGACGTGGTCGAGTCTGTCAATGTCCACGATGACATCAAGATCGGCCTGCCCACCCGCGACAAGTACATCGAGAACTACAAGCAGTGCATCCGCAACCTGTCCAAGTTCGGTGTCAAGGTCATCTGCTACAACTTCATGCCCATCTTTGACTGGACCCGTACCGACCTGTTCCACCCCGTCGGCGACGGTTCCACCGCTCTGTTCTACCAGAAGGACATGATCCAGGACGATTACAAGGCCATGGCCGACTACATCCTGGGCTTCACCGAGAAGTATAACATGACCTTCCCCGGCTGGGAGCCTGAGCGTATGGCAAAGCTGGACGAGCTGTTCAAGGCCTATGCCCCTGTCACCAAGGAAAAGCTGTGGGAGAACCTGAAGTACTTCCTGGAAGCTCTGATGCCCACCTGCCGCGAGTGCGACATCAAGATGGCCATCCACATGGACGATCCCCCTTGGGATATCTTCGGCCTGCCCCGCCTGCTGGTGGATGCTGAGAGCATCGACCGTTTCCTGAGCATGGTGGACGATGAGTACAACTGCCTGACCCTGTGCTCCGGCAGCCTGAACGCAAACCCCAACAACAATGTTGCTGAGATCGTCCGCAAGCACTGCGACCGCATTGCATTTGCTCATATCCGCAACATCCACCACTTCCCCAATGGCGACTTCTCCGAGGCTGCTCACCGCGACTGCTGCGGCGAGACCGGCATCATCGAGATCCTGCGCGCCTACCATGACGGCGGCTACGAGGGCTATATCCGCCCCGACCACGGCCGTCAGCTGTGGGAGGAAGCCCCGGCAACTGCCGCCCCGGTTACGGCAAGTATGACCGTGCTCTGGGTATCCAGTACATGCTGGGTGTCTGGGACCTGCTGGATCGTCTGGATGAAGAGAAAAAGAAAGGCTGAGTACTATTATGAAGCTGTCTGATATCAAGAACGGCAATCTGTCCGCCGAGTGGGCAGAAAAGGGCTACGAGCTGCCCAAGTTTGACGTGGAGGCTGTCAAGGCCAAGACCCACGCAGAGCCCACCTGGGTGCACTTCGGCGCAGGCAATATTTTCCGTGCCTTCCCCGCTGCCATCCTGAACGAGGCCCTGAACAGCGGCAAGTATGACCGCGGTGTCATCGTTGCTGAGAGCTTTGACTACGAGATCATCGACAAGGCTTACCAGCCCTACGACAACCTGAGCCTGCTGGTCTGCCTGAAGTCCACCGGCGACATCGAGAAGAAGGTCATTGCTTCCGTGACTGAGAGCCTGAAGGCTGATTACTCCTTTGGCGAGGATTGGGCTCGTCTGGTCGAGATCTTCCAGAACCCCAGCCTGCAGATGATCTCCTTCACCATCACCGAGAAGGGCTACGGCGTTGCTCCTGCTGACCTGGAGCGCGGCCTGACCCCCGTTCTGGCCATGGGCAAGGTCACCGCTCTGCTGTACGAGCGCTTCAAGCCGGCAAGCTGCCCCTGACCGTTCAGAGCATGGATAACTGCTCTCACAACGGCGACAAGGTCAAGAGCGCTGTCCACGCCTATGCTTCCAAGTGGGTCGAGCAGGGTCTGGTTCCCGCTGAGTTCCTGGCATACGTTCAGGACGAGACCAAGATCACCTTCCCCTGGAGCATGATCGATAAGATCACTCCCCGTCCCGACGCAAAGGTCCAGGAGATGCTGGCCAAGGACGGCTTTGAGGATAACTACACCATCGTGACCGAGAAGCACACCTTTACTGCTCCCTTTGTCAACGCAGAGGAGACCCAGTACCTGTGCATCGAGGATCACTACACCAACGGCCGTCCTCCGCTGGAGCTGGGCGGTGTGCTGTACTGCGACCGCGAGACCGTTGACAAGATCGAGAAGATGAAGGTGTGCACCTGCCTGAACCCCCTGCACACCGCAATGTCCATCTACGGCTGCATGCTGGGTTACACCCTCATCAGCGCCGAGATGGCCGACGAGGATCTGCGTCCCTTCATCCAGAAGATCGGTTATATCGAGGCAATGCCCGTGGTCGTTGATCCCGGTGTCCTGAACCCCTACGAGTTCATCGGCGCTGTCATCAACCGCCGCCTGCCCAACCCCTTCATGCCCGATGCTCCCCAGCGTATCGCTACCGATACCTCTCAGAAGCTGGCCATCCGCTTCGGCGAGACCATCAAGGCATATCAGGCACGCGGTCTGGATAAGTCCAACCTGGTGCTGATCCCCCTGGTGCTGGCAGGTTATGCCCGCTACCTGAAGGGCATTGATGACAACGGCAAGGCTTTCGAGATCTCTCCCGATCCGATGCTGGCTGAGCTGCAGGCCATCGTGGCTCCTCTGGAAGTCAAGGAAGGCGAGCAGGACTTCAGCTGCCTGAAGAACCTGTACAGCCGTGCCGATGTGTTCGGTGTTGACCTGTACGAGGTCGGCCTGGGTGAGCAGATCGAGGGCATGGTCAAGGAGCTGTACGCTGGCAACGGCGCAGTCCGCAAGACCCTGCACAAGTATGTTGTCGCCCGCTGAGCGCTGACACGATCCTGAATTAAGCTATCTTCGTTCCCGCGCTGCGTTTTGCTTTGCCGCAGTGCGGGATTTTTTTGTTTTCCGGCATGGCTCTTTACATTTGGAGAGCGATTTGCAATAATAGAAAAAAAGCGCAGGAGGGTCTGTACATGAAAGTAATGGTTTTTGATGTGGGCGGCACCGGGATCAAGTATTCCGTGATGGATGAGCAGCTGAATCGGACCGATACGGGCAGCACGCCCACCCCGGCGGATTCGCAGGAACACTTCCTGAACACTCTGCGGGAGATCTACCTGCCCACAAGGACGAGGTGGACGGCATTGCCCTGAGCCTGCCCGGCTTCATTGATGCCGAACAGGGCGTGGTCAAGGGCGGCGGGGCACTCTCGCTGGCCTACAATGTGGCACGCCTGTCGGCCCCCGGCTGGCCGAGGCCTGCGGCTGCCGGGTCTGGATCGAGAATGACGGTAAAGCGGCTGCCATTGCGGAGCTGGAGCGGGGCGCGCTGAAGGGCTGCAGGAACGCAGCAGTGTTCATCATCGGTACCGGTGTGGGCGGCGGCCTGATCATTGATGGGAAGCTGGTGCGCGGCCGGGACTGCACGGCGGGCGAATACAGCTTTATGAATACGAACGCCGATGCCTGGAGCGACCCTTCCAAGACCATGGCCGGCCAGTGCAGTACCAGCGGCCTGTTGAGCGGCTACCGCGCCCGCAAGGGTCTGCCTGCCGATGCGCCCATGGATGGACGCATCTTCTTTGAGGCGGTCCACGCCGGGGAGACCGAGGCCAACGAGGCCCTGCGCAGCTTCTGCCGGGCCGTTGCCGTGCAGATCTACAACCTGAACGTTTTGCTGGATCTGGAAAAGGTGGCCATCGGCGGCGGCATCAGCAAGCAGCCCATCCTTGTGGAGACCCTGAACGAGGTCTATGAGGAGTACATCCTGCGGGACCATCCCTTCAGCGAAGCGCAGGCCCGCTGCCTGCCCCGCCCGGAGATCGTGCCCTGCCGGTTCCTGAGCGAGGCCAACCAGATCGGTGCCTTTGCAAGCTACCAGAAGGCGTTTTGGGAAAATTGATGGACAAAACGCACGAAGCTGTGTTATCCGTGGTGCATTGCCCAGCCGCCAGTTGAAATTGATTCTGGCATGGTGTGAGCTGCATAAAGATGAGCTGATGCAGAACTGGGAACTTGCCAGAGATGCAAAGCCCTTGAATCATGTGGCACCATTGATCTGAAAGGGGAGTACAGTATGGAATATATTCCAAAAGTAATTGCAGGCTGTTGCAGGAGAAAATTTTACTATCTACTGTATTTCAGTGATGGCTCTGTCCGCCTGTATGATGCAAAGCCCCTGTTGCAGCTGGGGGGAGTGTTTGAGCCTATGCGCGACCCGGATTATTTCCGTGACCGGCTGACGGTGCTGAATGACACGGCGGCATGGGATGTGAGCGGTGACATGGACCCTTGCAATTGTATCGACCTTGACCCGATAGAGCTGTATGAGACCTGTCCGGTGGTCGTTGACCCGTTGGAAAAGGCATCCTGAAATAAAACACAACGGCACAGCGCTGGTGCATTATCGTAACTGCGCTGTGCTTGATTTTTGGGCGCACCCATGATATGATAGACCCTGCGCGCAGCGCGCGGAAAACAAACAAAGGAGTTCTTTTTCTATGAAAACCATGCATAAATTTCTGGCCGTTGTGATCAGTGCCGCTCTGGCTGCCGGGCTGCTGGCAGGCTGCGGTGCAGCTTCCGGCACGGCATCCAGTGCCGCCTCTTCTGAGGCCGTGTCCTCTGTGGCAGCTTCCAGTGAAGCCGCTTCCTCTGAGGCTGCTTCCGGGCAGGCTGAGGATGCAAGGTCAAGGCAGAGTTTACCGTGACCGGCGCGGATGGCGAGAGCCAGACCTTTACGCTGGAAGTGACCGATGGCGAGAAGCTGAGCGATGCTCTGGTGGAAGCCGGTCTTATCAGCGAAGAGGAGGCTGCTGCAGGCTTTGTGACCACCGTCAACGGCGAGACCGCCGACTGGGATAAGGATCAGGCATGGTGGTGCCTGACCGATGCCACCGGCGAGATGACCACCGTGGGCGTGGCAGACATTGCGCTGCACGATGGCGACAGCTATGCCTTTGTCTACACGAAGTAAGGAGCCTGTGCACATCCGGGTGCTGCGGCTGGTGCTCAGCGGCCTGATGGGTGCGCTGCTGGTGGTGAGCAAGCAGGCCATGAGCGGCCTGCCCAACATTGAACCGGTGACGCTGCTTGTCATCCTGTTTGCACTGGAGCTGCCCCGGGAAACGCCGGGGGCTGTTACGGTGTTCATCCTGCTGCAGGGCGTGCTGTACAGCTTTGGGCTGTGGTGGGCCATGTATCTGTATGTCTGGTATCTGCTGGCCCTGCTGGCATGGCTGCTGCGCCGGATGGACAATGCCCTTGGCTGGGCGGTGTTCAGCGGCATCTACGGCCTGTGCTTCGGCGGCCTGTGTGCGGCGGTGTATCTGGTGGCAAAAACTCCGGCCTTTGCCCTGAGCTGGTGGCTCAGCGGCCTTTCCTACGATGCCATGCACGGCGTGGGAAATTTTGTCATCATGCTGCTGCTCTACCGCCCCCTGCGGAAAGCCCTGCAGACAGCCAAACGGCAGCTGAGAGTGAATTGAAAAGGAAGGCATCCTCACCCTCTCCGTCATTGCTTGCGCAATGCCACCTCTCCCGAAGGGAGAGGCAAGACATCACAGAGGACAGATGCTGCAATATCTGGGATTGCCCTTGGCTCCCCCTTTGGGGGAGCTGGCGAGCGTCAGCGAGACTGAGAGGGTGAGCCATCAAAACAGAAAGAGGGCCGCTGCACGGAGCAATGTGCAGCGACCCTCTTTTGCGGAAACAGGTAAGAAAATGGTTTGAGGATGTCAGATTCAGCGCTTTACATTGAAGGCGGCCATGCCGGGATAAACGGCGCTTGCACCCAGATCCTCCTCAATGCGGAGCAGCTGGTTGTACTTGGCAACGCGCTCGGTGCGGCTGGGGGCACCGGTCTTGATCTGGCAGGTGTTCAGGCAACGGCCAGATCAGCAATGGTGGTGTCCTCGGTCTCGCCGGAGCGGTGAGAGCTGATGGCGGTGTAGCCGGCCTTGTGGGCCATCTTGATGGCCTCCAGCGTCTCGGAAACGGAACCGATCTGGTTCAGCTTGATCAGGATGGCGTTGCCTGCACCCAGCTGGATGCCCTTGGCCAGACGCTCGGTGTTGGTAACGAACAGGTCGTCGCCCACCAGCTGGACCTTACCGCCCAGTTCCCGGGTCATCTCCTGCCAGCCTTCCCAGTCCTCTTCATCCAAGCCATCTTCAATGGAGATGATGGGATACTTTTCCACCAGGCTCTTCCAGTGTGCGATCAGCTCGCTGGAAGTGTACTCGGTGCCGGCCTTGGGCAGCTTGTAAAAGCCCTTGCCCTTGGGGCTCTTCCACTCGGAGGAAGCGGCATCCATGGCCAGCATGAAGTCCCTGCCGGCTGATAACCGGCCTTCTCGATGGCGGCCAGAATGGTCTCGATGGTCTCCTCGTCGCTGGACAGGTTGGGGGCAAAGCCGCCCTCGTCGCCCACGGAGGTGGCCAGGCCCCTGGACTTCAGGATGGAAGCCAGAGCGTGGAACACCTCGGCGCACCAGCGCAGGGCCTCCTTGAAGCTGGGCGCACCCACGGGCATGATCATAAACTCCTGCGTGTCCACGGTGTTGGTGGCGTGTGCGCCGCCGTTCAGGATGTTCATCATGGGCACGGGCAGACGGTTGCCATTCACGCCGCCCAGAAAACGGTACAGGGGCATCTCCAGAGAAGCGGCGGCAGCGCGGCAGGCGGCAATAGAAACCGCCAGAATGGCGTTTGCGCCCAGATTGGATTTGTCCTTGGTGCCGTCGGCCCGGAGCATGGCGGCATCAATGGCATAGATGTCGGAGCATCCATGCCCACCACCGCGTCGGCGATGACGGTGTTGATGTTCTCCACAGCCTTGGTCACGCCTTTGCCCAGATAGCGGCCCTTGTCGCCGTCGCGCAGCTCCAGAGCCTCGAACTCGCCGGTGGAAGCGCCGGAGGGGGCACAGCCGCGGGCAACCGTGCCGTCGGCCAGAGTGATCTCGGCCTCAACGGTGGGATTTCCGCGGGAGTCCAGGATCTCGCGGCCGATCACAGATTCAATTTCCAGATAGTTCATCACAGTAACCTCCCGATTTTCGATGAGATATCATATAGATAGTCAAAGCTAACTAACTGCCTTTATCCTACCACGTCCTGCACCCTTGCGCAAGAGGGTCTGCGGATGTTTGCCGCTGTAAACATTGATAGGATGCCCGCCGGGGCGGGTGCGTATCCGGCAGAAAGCGGGAAAAGGATGGGGGAGTGTGTGGATTTGTGGGTTTACATTCCAAAGAAGGGACGGTAAAATGATAGATGGACAAGAGAGAACCGAAGATTGAGGAGGATTTTTTTACATGAACAAAGACCTGACCGTTGGCTCCCCGTCCAAGGTGCTGTGGCAGTTCTGCCTGCCATGTTCGGCAGCATCCTGTTCCAGCAGCTCTACAACATTGCCGACAGCCTTGTGGCGGGCAAGCTGATCGGTGAAAACGCCCTGGCCGCTGTGGGCAACAGCTACGAGATCACCCTGATCTTTCTGGCGTTCTCATTCGGCTGCAACATCGGCGGCTCTGTCATCGTTTCCCGGTACTTCGGCGCAAAGGATTACAACACCATGAAAACCGCTGTCTCCACGGCGCTCATCGGCACGGTGGTGCTCTGCGGTGCCTGATGGCGGTGGGCCTGCTGGGCTGCCGGAGCCTGCTGGTGCTCATCCGCACCCCGGCGGAGCTGATGGCCGACTCGGCAGAGTATCTGGATATCTACACCCTGGGGCTGCCCTTCCTGTTCCTTTACAATGTGGCAACGGGCATTTTTACGGCGCTGGGCGACAGTCGCACCCCGTTCCTGTTTCTGGCGGGCTCCTCTACCGCAAACATCGCGGTGGACGTGTTGTTTGTGGCTGCCTTTGATATGGGGGTTGCCGGTGTGGCCTGGGCGACTTTTCTGTGCCAGGGCGTGAGCTGCGTGCTCTCCCTGTGGGTGGTGGCCCGGCGGGTGCGTGCTGTCCCGAGTGAGGGGGAGCGGGTCTGGTTCTCCTGGAAGATGCTGGGCCAGATCGCAGTGGTGGCCATCCCCAGCATTTTGCAGCAGAGCTTTGTCTCGGTGGGCAATATCATCATCCAGAGCGTGGTCAACTCCTTCGGTGCCAGCGTGATCGCGGGCTTTGCCGCGGCCACCAAAATGAACAATGTGCTCATCTCCTCCCTGACCACGCTGGGCAGCGGCATTTCCAACTACGCCTCCCAGAATCTGGGCGCAGGGAAGAACGAGCGCGTCAGGGCGGGCTTCGGGGCCGGTGTCAAGCTGCTGGGCAGCATCTGTCTCTGCTTCACGGCCCTGTACCTGCTGGCAGGCCGCCAGCTGCTCATGCTCTTTATGAACAGCCCCACGGGCGAGGCCATCAACACCGGCCTGACCTTCCTGCAGACGATCGCACCCTTCTACCTGCTGCTGGCCTTCAAGCTGACCTCGGACGGCCTGATGCGCGGCTGCGGCATGATGGGCCGCTTTATGGCAACCACCCTTTCCGACCTGTTCCTGCGCGTGGTGCTGGCCATCCTGTTTTCCAGTTGGCTGGGCGTGAACGGCATCTGGCTGTCCTGGCCTGTGGGCTGGTTTGTGGGCACCGTGCTCTCCATGGTGTTTTATCGTACCTCTATTCACCGGCAGGCAGAAGAAAAAACGACGCTGTAACCTTTTTGACATGCGTGAAAGCTCTTCATGTCACGATGAAACAAAGTGAACAAAATGAAAAAATAACCAAAAATGACACGGTTTTTTTGGTGACTTTCACATAAAATGCCGGAAAATGCCCGGAAAAGTATGGACGGTTTGTGAATTGCACAACCCGCCCGGCGAGACTATAATGAATACACGCACAAAGCAGGGCCGCTTTGAAGGAAGCGCCCTGCTTTGTGCATCTATCACACGAAAAACTTCCAACAGGAGGATATTGTATTATGAAAAAGATGATCTCTCGCCGCAACTTTCTGACCGCTGCCGGTGTCGTGGCTGCTGCCGGTGTCCTGACCGCCTGCGGCGGCTCCTCCTCCAGCACTGCCGCTTCTTCCACTGCCGCATCCGCTGCTTCCGGTGACACCATTAAGATCGGTGTGATGGGCCCCCTGACCGGCAACGTTTCCGTTTACGGCCAGGCCGTTGTCAACGGCGCTGCCCTGTACCTGAAGCAGGTCAACGCCGACGGCGGCATCAATGGCAAGCAGATCGAGATCCTGACCGAGGATGAGCAGGGTGATGCTACGCAGGCTGTCAACTGCTTCACCAAGATGGTGGACGAGGGCATCACCGCTCTGGTGGGCGATGTCACCACCACCCCCACTCTGGCAGTTGCTGCTGAGAGCGCAGATTACAACATGCCCATGGTCACTGCTTCCGCTACCGCTGAGGCCGTTACTTACGATGCCGAGACCGACACCGTGAATGAGAATGTCTTCCGTGCCACCTTTACCGACCCGTTCCAGGGCATCAAGATGGCTGATTACGCTTACCAGAAGCTGGGCTACACCAAGGCAGCTGTCATCTTCAAGAAGGGCGCTGACTACAACGAGGGTCTGGCTGAGAACTTCGTCAACGAGTTCGAGAGCCTGGGCGGCACCATTGTCGATCAGGAGAGCTACTCCGATGGCGACGTGGACTTCAAGACCCAGCTGACCAGCATCATGGGCAAGGGCCCCGAGACTGTGTTCTGCCCCAACTACTACGAGGAAGTGGGCAGATCCTGTCTCAGGCTGAGAGCGTCGGCTGAATGTTCCCTTCCTGGGCGGCGACGGCTGGGATGGCCTGGAGGGCTATGCCACTGCCGATCAGCTGAAGGACAGCTACTTCTGCGCAAACTACGCAAAGGCTCCAGCCCCGAGTTTGAGGAGGCCTACAAGGCAGAGTACGGCGAGGATTACCCCAACGGCTTTGCGCCTCTGGGCTACGATGCCGCCAAGACCGTGGTCTACGGCGTGCAGGCTGCTGAGGATGCCGGCCTGGAGGCCGGTACCGATGAGTACAAGCAGGCTGTCAACGATGCCATTGCCTCCGGTACCATTGAGGGCATCACCGGCACCTTTACCTTTGATGAGCACCACGATCCCGTCAAGAAGACTGCGATCCTGACCTATGTGGACGGCAAGCCCGAACTGAAGGAAATGTTCTGATCCCGCTTCTGCGCCGCGCACCGGTGTGCGGCCTGAATGCCGGAACCAGAGAATGATGTACCCTTGCGGAGGCCGCCGGAACAGGTTGTCTCCGCTTTTTTGGTAGAAAGAAAGGAAGTGTCCATCCAATGACAGTGTTCTTTAGTCAGCTGATCAACGGCCTGTCCCTTGGCAGCATCTATGCACTGATCGCACTGGGTTACAGCATGGTGTACGGCATCATCCTGCTGCTGAATTTTGCCCACGGCGATGTCATCATGGTGGGTGCATACATGTCCTGGTTCGTTATGAACCAGCTGGGCCTTGGCCCGGTGACGGCCGTGTGCGCCACCATTATTACCTGCACCCTGCTGGGTGTGGTGATCGAAAAAGTCGCCTACACCCCGCTGCGCAACGCGCCCCGTATCTCCCTGCTGATCACAGCCATTGGTGTCTCCTTCTTCCTGGAGTACACCGCTGAGCTGGTGATGGGTTCCGGCGCAAAGGTCATCCCTTCCTACTACGGCAACAAGACCTTTATGATCGGCAGTGTGCCCCTGGGCCTGACCTCCGTGATCACACTGGTGGTCACCGTGCTGTCCATGCTGGTGCTGACCTTTCTGGTGCAGAAGACCAAGCTGGGCAAGGCCATGCGCGCTGTCTCTGAGGATATGGACGCTGCCCGCCTGATGGGTATCAATGTCAACAGCACCATCTCCTTTACCTTCGCGGTGGGCTCCGCTCTGGCCGGTATCGGCTCGGTGCTGTACTGCTGCTCCTACCCGCAGGCTACCCCCACCATGGGCTCTATGCTGGGCCTGAAAGCCTTTGTTGCCGCCGTTCTGGGCGGCATCGGCTCCATCCCGGGCGCAATGATCGGCGGCATTGCCATCGGCCTGTGCGAGTGCTTTGTCTCCGCCATCGGCCTTTCCGCCTGGAAGGATGCCGTCACGTTTGCCATCCTGATCATCGTGCTGCTGTTCAAGCCCACCGGCTTCCTCGGCCGCAAGGTGCAGGAAAAGGTGTAAGGAGGGCAGGAAGATGAATAAGAACCGTAAAACGATCAAAATGCCCGTGCGCTACCTGATGAACGCCGTGCTGGTGGCTCTGTTGTTCGTGGCGCTTTCCTACCTGACCCGGAATATCCTGTCCACCTACCAGAACAAGGTGCTGATGACGGTGGGCATCAATATCATCCTGGCGGTCTCCCTGAACGTTGCCACCGGCTATCTGGGGCAGCTGCCGCTGGGCCATGCTGGTTTCATGGCTGTGGGTGCCTACACCTGCGCCCTGTTCACCAAGTTCTGCCCGCTGCCGGACGGTGTCTCTTTTGCCATCGGTCTGGTGCTGGCCTGCATCGTGGCTGGTCTGTTCGGTGTGCTCATCGGCATCCCGGCCCTGCGCCTGACCGGCGACTATCTGGCCATCCTGACGCTGGGCTTTGGTGAGATCATCCGCATTACCCTGAACAATATCGATGATGTGCTGGGCTTCAAGCTGTTCTATGGCTCCAAGGGCCTGAAGAACATCCCCAAGTACTCCAACTTCACCAACGTGTTCCTTTGCGTGGTCATCACCTGCTTCCTGATCCACGCCATGATGAAGAGCCGCCACGGCCGTGCCGTGCTGGCCATCCGCGACAACGAGATCGCCGCCGAGAGCTGCGGCATCCAGACCACCTACTACAAGGTCATGGCCTTTGCCTTCTCCGCTGCCTTTGCGGGTCTGGCAGGCGGCCTGTATGCCTGCTACATCGGCGTGCTGAACCCCTCCACCTTCGGCTTTATGAAGTCCATTGAGATCCTGGTTATGGTGGTTCTGGGCGGCATGGGCTCCATGCTGGGCTCCATCCTCTCTGCAACGGTCCTGACCATCCTGCCTGAGGCGACCCGCAGCTTCGACAGCTACCGCATGGTCATCTACTCGCTGGTGCTGATCCTGATGATGATCTTCCGCCCGGGCGGACTGCTGGGCAGCTACGATTTCTCCATGAGCCGCCTTGTGGAGCGTGTCCTGTTTGGCAAGAAAAAGAAGGAGGGTGCAGACCATGAGTGAGTTCCAGACCAGACTGAACAGTGTCCCCTCCGGCGGCTTCCTGACGGACCGCGATAAGGACAAAAAGCCCATTCTGGATGTCCGTGAGCTGGGCATCGATTTCGGTGGCCTGACCGCCGTGGATGGCTTCAACCTGATGATCGGCCGCAACGAGATCACCGGACTGATCGGCCCCAACGGTGCCGGTAAGACCACGGTGTTCAACCTGCTGACCAATGTTTACCAGCCTACCCGCGGCTCCATCCTGATCGATGGAATGCCCACGGCGGGCAAAAAGACCTATCAGGTCAACCGGATGGGCGTGGCCCGCACCTTCCAGAACATCCGTCTGTTCAAGGAGATGAGCGTCATCGACAACATCAAGGTCGGCCTGCATGAGTCCATGAAGTATGATCTTGCCTCTTCGTTGATCCGTCTGCCCAACTACTGGAAAGAGGAAAAGCACTGCACCGAGCGTGCTTTTGAGCTGCTGGACATCTTCCACATGGCAGATATGCCTATACGCAGGCCGGCAGCCTGCCCTATGGCGCACAGCGCCGTTTGGAGATCATGCGTGCGCTGGCCACCAGCCCTAAGCTGCTGCTGCTGGATGAGCCTGCCGCGGGTATGAACCCCTCGGAAACCGCTGAGCTGACCGAGACCATCCGCCGCATCCGCATGAGTTCAACATCGCTGTGCTGCTGATCGAGCATGACATGAGCCTGGTCATGGGCATCTGCGAGGGCATCGCGGTGCTGAATTTCGGCCGCATCATCGCCAAGGGCACCCCGGATGAGATCCGCAACAATCCCCAGGTCATCGAGGCCTACCTGGGCAAGAAGGAGGGCTGAGCCGATGGCAGAAACGATGCTGAAAGTTGATAACATCAACGTTTATTACGGCAACATCCACGCTGTCAAGGATGTTTCGTTTGAGGTGAACGAGGGCGAGATCGTGACCCTGATCGGTGCCAACGGTGCCGGTAAGTCCACCACCCTGAAAACCATCTCCGGCCTGCTCCACCCCAAAACGGGCGATATCCTGTACAAGGGCAAGAGCATCAAGGCGTGCGCGCCCATAAGATCGTGGAGGCCGGTCTGGCACAGGTGCCGGAGGGCCGCCATGTGTTCCTGCACATGACCGTGGAAGAAAACCTGGATATGGGTGCATACACCAACCCGCTTCTACCATTGCGGCCAACAAGGAAAAGGTGTTCACCCTCTTCCCCCGCCTGAAGGAGCGCCGCAGGCAGCTGGCGGGCACCATGTCCGGCGGCGAGCAGCAGATGCTGGCTATGGGCCGTGCCTGATGAGCAACGCTCCATGCTGATGCTGGACGAGCCTCCATGGGCCTTTCCCCGCTGCTGGTGCAGGAGATCTTTGATATCATCCGCGATATCCACAAGGCAGGCATGACCATCCTGCTGGTGGAGCAGAACGCACAGATGGCCCTTTCCGTGGCCGACCGCGCCTATGTTCTTGAGACAGGCCACGTGGTCATGGATGGCACCGGTGCAGAGCTGCTGACCAATGAGCGCGTCCGCAGCGCTTATCTGGGCGGCTGAGACCGAGGCTGTAGAACGCAAAAACAATACGCCCGCCGGGCGGTACGAGAAGTACCACACCCGGCGGGCGTTGTTCTGTCTGTAAGGGAATTATTCCGGCGCTTTCATGCTTTCCACCATGCTGATCTGGCGGACATGGCGGCGCATGAGCAGGCAGACGGCAAAGTTGAAGAGCATGGTGAGCGCCACGCTGAACACAAAGCTGCGGGGGGCAATGGAACGGATGAACATCATCTGGTCCATTTCCACAGTGCGGATGATGAACTGGTGCAGGGGAACGCCCACCACCAGACCCACCAGGGAGCCGATGAGAGAGAGCAGGTCGATCTCCCGGAAGATGTAGCGGTAGACCTCCTTGTCATAGAAGCCCAGAACTTTGATGGTGGCAAGCTCCTTTTTGCGCTCGCCCAGGTTGACGCTGATGAGGTTGTAGAGCACCACGGCGGCCAATGCGGCAGCGCAAACGATGATCAGGATGACCACATAGTTCAGGCAGCCGATCAGGCCATCGAACATCTGAGTGGTGTCCTCGATGAAGGAGACGGAGCTGACATAGTTGCAGGCCAGAATGGCAGAGGAGAGGGAGGCACGGGCTGCTTCGGTGGGGCAGTTGGTCTGACTGAACACAGCGTTCCAGGCGGGCAGAGCACCGCCGTTCAGCGTTTTGAGCTGCGCCTGCGAGAGGTACAGCCGGGCAAAAGCATAGTTCTCGGTGATGCCGGTCAGGGTCAGAGACCTGCGCCCGCCGTCAGCGGTCTCCACCTCAAAGCTGTCGCCCACGGAAAGCCCCAGCTTTTCGGCAGTCTTTTCGGTCAGGATGACGCTGGAATCGTCAAAGGCAATGGCCTTGTGGCCCTGCCGGGTGCGGAAGGTGAAGTATTCGGTCATCTGGCTTTCGTCTGCAGCGGCAACCAGGCTGACGGTCTCTTTTTCACCCTCGGCGTTGTAAAGGGTGACGCTCTTGGTGTAATAGCGGCCCCAGCTGGTGATCCCGCTGCTGGAATCCAGCAGGTCGGCCAGACCGTTCTCCATGGTCAGCGCCTTTTCGTCACTCAGGGAGATGGTCAGGTCGGCATGGGTCAGCTCGGTGGTCTGCTTGGTCAGCATGGGCAGCAGGGAATCCTGAATGCCGAAGCCGATGAGGAGCAGAGCTGTGCAGCCCGCCACGCCCAGAACTGTCATAAAGAAGCGCTTTTTATAGCGAAACAGGTTGCGGGCGGTGGTTTTCTGGGAGAAGCTCATCCGCTTCCACAGCGGGGTGAGATATTCAAGGAGGATGCGCTTGCCCGCTGCAGGCGCACGGGGCAGCAGCAGGGCGGCGGATTTTTCCTTGAGGCTGGCGCGGCAGGCCTGCAGGGTGGCAAGGCCGATGACCGCCGCGCTGAGGGCCATGCTGCCCAATGCCAGGCCCGGTAGAAGTGCAGCGTAAAGGTGGGGATGGAGAACATCATGGTGCGGTAGGCGTACCAGAAGATGGTGGGGAACACCACAAAGCCTACGGCAATGCCCACGATGCTGCCCAGAACGCTGGCGGCAATGCCGTACAGTAAGTACTTGCCTGCGATACTGACGTTGGAGTATCCCAGCGCCTTGAGGGTGCCCATCTGCAGGCGGTTCTCGTCCACCATGCGGGTCATGGTGGTGGAAGCCACCAGTGCTGCCACCAGGAAGAAGAACACCGGGAACACCCGGGCAATGGCAGCCATCCGGTCGGCGTACTGTTCCAGCGTGACAATGCTCAGGGTGCTGCCGCGGTCCAGCACATACCACTCGCCGTTCTGGATGTCCGCGATCTTCTCTTCCGCATCGTTGATCTGCTGCTGGCCTTCGGCGAGCTTCTGCTCCGCATCGGCCTTCTGGGTCTCGTACTCGGTGCGGGAAGCGTCCAGCTGCTCCTGCCCGGATCGGTACTGTGCCCAGCCCTCGTCCAGCTGGGCGCGGGCGGCCTCAAACTGGGTGTAGGCTGTGGCAGTACCGGTGCTCAGCTGGAGCTGGCCCTGCAGCAGCTGTACCTTCATTTTGCGCAGGGCGGCTTTGGCCTCGGTGACAAGGTCCGTGTTGGAGAGGTTGGGCGAGGAGATGAGCCTTTTGGCGTACATCTGCTGCTTGCCGGCATCCAGCTGGGCCTGATAACCGTCCAGCTGACCCTTGATGTTATCGTAGGCGGCCTGTGCTTGGCAAGCGCGTCCCGCAGCTCGGTGTATTCCTCGTCCTCGGGCTCGGCCTCATCCAGCGCCTTTTGGGCATTGTTCAGGCAGTTTCGGCATAGCCCAGCAGGGGGTCAGCCACCTGTTTCAGATTGACCAGCAGCTGGATCTGCTGAAGCTGATCCTCAAATTCCAATACCTGCTCTTCGCTGCTCACCAGCGTGGCGGCACCGCTCTGCATGGTATCGGGCAGGGCGGCCTTCTGGGCGGCAAGCTCGGCTTCGCCTGCGTCCAGCTGGGCCTTGGCGGCATCCAGCTCCCGCTGCGCGTCGGTCAGCTTCTGCTCGGCTTGTGCAAACTGGCGCTCGGCTTCGGCCTTCTGCTCGCTGTAGGTCTGTTTGGCATCGTCCAGCTGGGTGGTGGCATCCTCGATAAGCTGGGCCCGGCGGGCCACACAGTGCTTCTTGCTGATGGCATCCAGCCGGTCAGCCACAGTATCCACAGCGGTCTGGTATTCATCGCTGTAATTGTAATACTGGGCGGCATCTGCCACTTTGAGATAACAGACGGTATAATAATCTGCGGTCAATTCACCGTCCTGCACGAACACAAGAGCATCCAGGATGCCATCACCGACGGTGCTGGTCTCCTGATTGGCAGAAAAATATTGAGGGTCCTGCACCTGGCCCACCACGGTATATTTGGTGCGGCGGATGTCCTCGGTGTCCTCGGGCAGGGTGACCACGGTGCCCAGCGGGACAGGGTCGGCATGGCCCAGCACCTGTACCACACACTCGTTGGCGGTTTCGGGCATCCGGCCCTCCAGCAGGGTCAGGCGGTTCATATTGGCCTCGGTATCCGCAGCCGGGTCGGAGGGAAGCTGCTGCACCCGCAGCACGGCTCCATCGGTAGAGCTTGACCAACGGCCCTCGGTGTCCAGATACTTCACGGGCATCACGGCGCTTACGCCCTCCGTGGAGGCAATGGCGGAGAGATCTGATTCCGAAAGGCCCAGCGTGGAGAGCACCCGCAGGTCGAACACATTTTGCTGGACATAGTACTTCTGCCCGGCGGTGCGCATACTGGGGGCAAAGCTGACCAGACCTGTCAGCATCATCACGCCCAGCGCCACGATGCCGAACAGGGAAAGGAACCGGTTCAGGTTGCTCCGGAAGTCACGCCGGATATTTTTACGATAGCTTTTCTGCATAGCGGTCACCACTCGATCTGTTCCACCGGCACCGGGTGTTCGTTGACCTTGTTGGACAGGATCTGTCCGCTCTTGACCTGGATGATTCGGTCCGCCATGGCCGTCAGGGCCGTGTTGTGGGTAATGACGATGACGGTGCGCCCTGTTTCGCGGCAGGTGCGCTGGAGCAGGGCCAGCACCTGCTTGCCGGTCTTGTAGTCCAGCGCACCGGTGGCTCATCGCAGAGCAGGAGCTTGGGGTTCTTGGCCAGCGCCCGGGCAATGGAAACGCGCTGCTGCTCGCCGCCCGAAAGCTGGGCAGGGAAGTTGTTGAGCCGCTCGCCCAGACCCACACTTTCCAGCGTGGCGGCGGGGTCCAGCGGATCACGGCAGATCTCGCTGGCCAGCTCCACATTTTCCAGTGCAGTCAGATTCTGCACCAGATTGTAGAACTGGAACACGAAGCCAACATCATACCGGCGGTAGGTGGTGAGCTCTTTTTCGGAAAAATGGCTCACATCCTGCCCGTCCAGCCAGACATGGCCCTCGTCGCAGGTGTCCATGCCGCCCAGAATGTTCAGCAGGGTGGTCTTGCCTGCACCCGAGGGACCCACAATGATGCAAAACTCGCCTTTGTCTACATAAAAATTCAGGTGATCGGCCGCCGCAATGCGGACACTGCCGGTCTGATAATATTTGGAAACATCCTCAAACTGCACAAAATGTTCCATATGCTGCTCCTTGCCTTGAAAAAATTATTGTTCCATCCTAACTATAACATATTTTGCAGCAGGTTTGCAGGGGCAGAGCGCTGGAATTTGCAAAAAGTTAACAGGTCGTATCAAGGATAAAGTCTGCGGTCTGCTCGATCTGGAATTTTGCGAAATATCCCTCTTCCAGCGGGATCCACCGGGCGGTGAAGCCGGAATAGCGTTCTCCCTCCCGCGCCAGCAGGCGGCGGGTCTGCTCTTCCCTGGAGCAGGTGACGAAAACCTTCAGATCATAGCAGTCCGCAAGGGTGGGGTGGCAGCTGTAACTGCCCTCCACGATGACCAGCGGCTGGGGCGCAAAGCATTGTTCCGGCAGGTAGGCACCCGCCCGGCAGGAGTAGGCACGGTAGGGGATTGCCTGCGCCCGGGCGGGGGTGAGCACCTGGGTACGCAGACGCTCCAAGTCCATGTTGGCGCAAGGGATCTGCTCCCAGATTGCCACACGGCTGGCTGGAGGAAGATAAAAGTCATCGGTATGCACCGTGATGCTCTGGGGGAACTGCCGGGCCAGTTGTGCCGCCAGCGTGGTTTTGCCGCTGCCGCACCGGCCGTCCAGCGCCACCAGCACCGGGGCGGCAGGATGGGCAGAGAGCAAAGTGGAGAGCTTTTCCACGAGAGGGGAAAGGGTGGTTGAAAGCATAGGGAACACATCCTTGATAAGTCGTTGAAAATTGACTATACTATACCATGAATTTCGACACGCCGCAACACGCGCAAAAGGTTTGTTGCGGAAAACTTGTCAGAACCCCTTGACACCACCCCGATGCTGTGGTAAGATAATGCCACGTTAGAAACAGCTAACCACAAAGCGGTCAGCAGACAAATGGTCTGTGCCGCATTCTTTTAGGATTCGCGGTTAGAAACATCTAACTACTGTGCCTGCATAGAGTGCGGCGCGGCGGGGAACGCTGTTCCTGAAATGGATAAAAGCGGAGGAAAAGCGGCCATGGAGCGTAATTTTGAGACCGTGATGATCGAACAGTGCGCACCGGTGCTGGCGGGGCTGAAGCCTGCCGGGCTGTTCCGCTATGAGACCCGGGACTGCGCCGACCTGGCTGCCGGGTGCGCCGCTGGAATAACCAGCTGGGGGAGAAGGGGCTGAAGGTCCGGGTCCTCAAGGGCTGCGTTCACACCCACTGGTATCTCATTTATGTTTACCGCGAGAGCCGCCTGCGTCAGGTGTTGGCCGATGAGGCGGTGCGGGAGTTCCTGCAACGCGAGGGCTATGCCCTGCCGGAAGATGCTTCCGATTGTGACGGTATGCTGCAGCAGCTGTCCCGGCGGCTGTGCTGCGAAGCCGATTTTCCCCATGAGATCGGCGTGTTTCTTGGTTATCCGCTCACCGATGTGGTGGGCTTTATCGAAAATCAGGGCCGCAATTTCACCTGCTGCGGCTGCTGGAAGGCTTACGGCGACCCCGATGCGCCGCACGTCATTTTGCCCAGTTGAACAAGTGCACCAGAGTATATCTGCGCCTGTTCCACGAGGGTACCCCCATTTTCCGCCTTGCTGTGGCGGCCTGACAAGTCATTCTCTACCAATACTCTCTTTTTATCCTGGCACCCACCGGAACAAACCACGCTCCGGCGGGAAGAAATCCTCCTTTTGACACGCGGCCGTCCGTTGCAGCCTTGACCACTGCATCGGGCGGCTGTGTCATTTCATGGATAGAAAAAATGACGGTAAAATGTAAACAATAGCTAACTTTTACTCAGAAATTTGAGTTAGTTATTGTTGATTGTGATAAAAAAACTGGGATATTTGGGCAGAAAACTGTTTGTTCATATAACTAACTTTTGATGATGAAAAACTGTTGACAACAAAGGTTAGTAAGCGTAAACTATCTATGCTGATAGTTCCGACTGACTAACCCTCCGGTGCATCAGCAGCCCACAAACAGTATGAAAAAGGGAGTGGAATGTTATGATGCCTCTGACAATGGCGAAGGCGGGCGAGACCGTCACCATTAAGAAGATCACCGGCAAAGAT
>ENA-OQAZ01000486-OQAZ01000486.1-human-gut-metagenome-genome-assembly--contig:-NODE-486-length-21786-cov-5.281823_pt1 | contig 21786 bp, 21 predicted proteins | sample MGYA00242737_ERZ504531 | MGnify/ENA primary metagenome ERZ504531 (study PRJEB26092, sample SAMD00036244) | human gut metagenome | host: Homo sapiens | study: EMG produced TPA metagenomics assembly of... | reverse complement strand
GCCTTCAGCCCTCTTCGTCAATGGTCCATGGGTTCGGGTATACTGTTTTTTCTTTTTGTTCTTCTTTTTTCCCTTTTTCTGCCTTTTGTTTTACTTGTTTTTTCTTGTTTTCTGTTATTACCTTTGTTCGTCCTTTCCTTTTGTGGGAGTGCTTGCACCGCCATTGACGCAATGGTTCGTTTCCCTGTCAATCGGAATGAATTCAGTTTCTTCTATCATGGCCGCCTGTTCCGTGGAGGAGTTTTTTCCTTCCTTTTCTTCCGGATAAGACAGGCAGACTCTTATTTTTGTCCGTCTGAGCTCCGGTAGCAGCCGGTTGGAAATATATTGATAAGGTATGCCGGCATCCAGATGTTGCAAGAAATCTTGCATTTTTACAGGATTGTCATGGTGATAATCTATCAATGCCAATACATCCTCCCGGTCGGGGACCAGCCTGTCGTCCGTTATCAGTTTCCGTAAGGCATCCCCGTATTCTTCTCCTGTACGGATACAGATTTGGGCGGCATTGACTTGCGGATATTTCCGACATAAGAACGCTTTTACTTCCTCGCTTCTTTTTAGGCCCGGCGCTATGTCCGGTTCTTTTTTTCCGTTATATGAATCCGGTGAAACCAGAATAATGGAATAAAGATGTCTGCTGCGGGCAGGATGGGCAAGCAGGGAATCCAATGTTGCCAGCGTTTTACCGTTTCCTTGGTAATCCTTGTCCGCCTGTCGGGCCTTTAGGTCAAAATAGAGCATCATGTCCAATATGGTATCTTTGGGATTTTCGTACTCTGTCGTCCGGGCATAAGTGCTATTGGTCAGTAGGCACAAAAACACAAATATGCTGAATATAGTAGTGCGTTTTTCCATGGATTACCATTATGTGTGGAGCAAATATAGGTGATAAAATCTGAAAAAAAACTTATTAAATGTTCTATTTTCGGACGTGAAAGGGTTAGTGAAGCGATTGGATAGAATTTGCAAGTTTGGGCAGCCGGATAATGAGAAGGGCAGGGGAGCTTACTTTTATTTGGAGTGAATAATCAGAGGAATACTTCTTTTTGCTTTTTACTTTCCAATGGACAGAAATGAACGGTCTTATCATATGGATAGGGCAATGTTTCATATTCCTTTTTTAATCCGTGTTTTTCAATCTAATTGTAATGTTGTGTGCGAAAACGGTTGTATTTGTGAAATAATACTAAATGAAAAGCGAAATTGAACTAAATATTTGGAGAAAATGAGTGTAAGTTGTACATTTGTCATGTGATTTTTTTCATAGTATTAGATTTAAGGTTAACAAAGGTTGGAGCAAAGCGTTGCTCCTTTTCCTTTTTTAAGCCCTTCGCTTTTGTTCTTTTCCTGCCTGTCAAGTTTCCTGTCTTTTAAAATATTCAGCTTCTTGTTTTCATCCATCGGATTTTATGTTATCTTTGTGTCAATGTAATTAATTGACAATCTAAATGAAAAGACACGCAAACCTTTTATGCTTGGGAGTTGCTGTTGCATTACTGAATGCCTGCGCTCCGGCTGTGAATGCTCCTGAACCTGTTTTCCCCATTCCTGAAAAGAAACAGGTGGATTGGCAGAAAATGGAGACATACGCTTTCGTACATTTCGGACTGAACACGTTCAATGATCGTGAATGGGGATATGGAGATTCCGATCCTGCTACATTCAATCCTGTCAAACTGGACTGCGAACAATGGGTGAAAACCTTTGTGGCGGCAGGGATGAAAGGAGTTATCCTTACGGCAAAACATCATGACGGATTTTGCCTGTGGCCTACGGGGCTGACCGAATACTGTATCCGTAACACGCCTTATAAAGACGGAAAAGGGGATATAGTGCGTGATCTTTCGGAAGCTTGCAAGAAGTATGGTATAAAATTCGCTGTCTATCTCTCACCGTGGGACAGGCATCAGGCCAATTATGGAACTCCGGAATATGTGGATTATTTCTATCGACAGTTGTACGAGTTGCTGACCAATTATGGTCCGGTGTTTGAAATCTGGTTTGACGGGGCCAATGGCGGTGATGGCTGGTATGGCGGAGCAAAAGATTCCCGTACCATAGACCGGAAGACTTACTATGACTATGCGCGTGCCTATGAAATGATTGACAAGTTTCAGCCGCAGGCTGTTGTATTCTCGGATGGCGGTCCCGGATGCCGCTGGGTAGGTAACGAGAATGGATTTGCCGGAGCGACAAACTGGTCTTTCTTGCGTGCCGGAGAGGTTTATCCGGGATATCCTAAGTATAGGGAACTGCAATACGGACATGCGGACGGCAATCAGTGGACGGCTGCCGAGTGTGATGTGTCTATCCGTCCGGGCTGGTTTTATCATCCGGAGGAGGACGACCGGGTGAAGACGGTGGAGCAATTGACAGACCTTTATTACCGCAGTGTGGGGCATAATGCGACTTTATTGCTTAATTTCCCCGTAAACCGGGATGGATTGATTCACCCTACAGATTCGGCGAATGCTGTTGATTTTTATAAGAATGTACAGAAACAGTTGGCAAACAATCTGTTGAAAGGTGTTCTTCCGGTAGTTTCCAATGAACGGGGTGGAAAATATACGGCAAAGGCGGTGACGGATGGAGAGTATGATACATATTGGGCTACGGAGGATAGCGTCACATCGGCTGTTATCGAGTTTGAATGGCCGGCCCCGCAGAAGGTAAACCGTATGCTGTTGCAGGAATACATTCCGTTGGGACAGCGTGTACAGTCCTTTGTGGTGGAATATAATAAGGAAGGGGAGTGGCTGCCTGTGAAACTGAATGAAGAGACTACTACAATCGGTTATAAACGTTTGCTTCGTTTTGAGACTGTCACTACGGACAAACTTCGCGTGAACTTTGAGAAATCACGCGCCTGCCTGTGTATCAATAATATAGAGGCTTATTATGCAGGAGAAACCCTTGATGTGTTTACAGCAAAAGCGGAGGAACTGAAAACATATCCGTTTACATTGCCGAAGGTAGATGAAGCGGAAGCCGGAAAATGTGCGGATAAAGATGCCGCCACTACTTGCTTTGTGGACGGCAATACGCTTCTGGTGGATTTAGGTACGGAACAGACTGTTTCTTCTTTCCATTATTTACCCGACCAGAGCGAGTATAACAAAGGACTGATAGCTGCCTATGAGATTTCAGTCGGCACGGAAGCCGGTGCGGTGAACCAGGTGGTGAGCAGCGGGGAATTCTCGAACATCAAGAACAATCCGATTCTCCAATCGGTCTACTTCAGTCCGGTAACAGCCAGATATGTGCTGTTGAAAGCAGTGCGGATGGTGGAAAATGACGGACCGATGGGCTTTGCCGAACTAGGAGTGCAATAACCATGCATCAATATACTCATGTACCCGTTCACGGTACAGCTACCGTATGTCAATGGGTATATGAGTATCTTGATACATGGTTACATTATTAACCGGTACACTCCTCCTGCCAGTGCTCGTATCACCCCTTTCATTTCTAATTCAAACAGTAATGCACTCATTCGGTTTACAGGTATGTTGGTGTCTATCACCAATGTGTTGATTTGTAATCCTTCCGACATTTTGCCGAGTCGTTTTACTATTCGTTCCTCTTCCTCGCTTAAATCAGGGAACAATTCCCGTTGTACTGTTTTCTCGGTTTTGGGGCTGCTTTCCCATCCCATGGCCTTCACTAAATCTTCGGCCGATGTGATAAGCACTGCCTGGTTTTTTCTTATCAGATTGTTGCAGCCTATGGAATATTCGTCGTTGCATCGTCCCGGAAAGGCAAAACAGTCCCGGTGATAACTTTCCGCCAGTTCGGCGGTGATGAGGGCTCCCCCTTTGGCGCGGATTCGATAACGACGGTGGCGTCACTCATACCTGCCACAATGCGGTTTCGTTTCACGAAATTCTGCCTGTCGGGATTGGTTCCGCTTGTAAATTCGGTCAGCAAACCTCCCTGTTCCAACATGCTGACGGCTGTCTTCCGATGTTCGGCAGGATAAATACGGTCCAGTCCGTGTGCCAGCACGCCTATGGTCTTGAAATGATTCTGCAGGGCGGCGCGATGCGCATGGATATCAATGCCATAAGCCAGCCCGCTCACTATCAAGGCGTTTGGGCACAACACCGACAAGTCGGCAAGGAAACGAGTGCAGATATCCTGTCCGTAGGGGGTGGCATGACGGGTTCCTACCATATTGATGACATGCAGTGCATTCAGATCGGCATTTCCCCGGTAAAATAAAGCTAGCGGAGCATCATCACATTCACGCAAACGGCCGGGATAACCTTCATCATTTAAGGTGAGGCAGCGGATATGATTTTTCTCACAGAAAGTTAGTTCCTGCTCTGCACGCCGGAAAGCTTCGGAGTTATTCAACGCAGTAATGATCTTTTCGCTTACTCCGGGGACCAGTTGTGACAGCTCTTTGCGGTGTTCGAAAACACGGGTGGCGCTTCCCAGACTGCTCACCAGTCTGAATGCGCCTGTCGGTCCCAATCCCGGTATCCGGGTCAGGGCCAGGCTGCAAATTTGTTCGTCTTGTGTCATTCGCTCAGATAGGGGGCGAAAGTCTCGTCAAATAGAGCGCTGTCCCCTAATCTGCCGTTTACCACGCATACTGATTCTACAGTGGCCTTGACAGTCACTTTCATGTCGGGCAGACGGAAAATGTCCTGATAGAACACATATTTAATACCTTCTTTTTTCAGATAGAGCTTGGACACGAATTCGTCACCGCTGCGCAGCGGAGTTTTGAACGCCATGGTGAGCCTCGCCACTACCGGGTCCACTCCTTCTTCGTGCAAGCGTGCGAAACTGATGCCCACCGATGTGAGAAACTCATGGCGCGTATGTTCCAGATAATGTTGATAGTTGGCATTGTTCACAATACCCTGCAGGTCGCATTCATAATCGCGTACCTTCATCTTCAGTTCATAAATATACTTTTCCATAAGGCAAAGGTATAAGAAAAATGTGTTACTTTGCAGATAAACTTAAAAAAAGAAACAAATGAAACTGTACGCTGCCCCTTTGCAAGGTTTTACGGAAGCCCCCTGGAGAAATCTTCATCAGGAAGTTTTTGGTGGGATAGATGCTTATTATACCCCCTTTGTGCGGATGGAGAAAGGAGAGTTCCGTAACAAGGATGTACGGGAGATCGCTTCTGAAAACAATACTGTGTCCCGGCTGATTCCCCAGCTTATCGCTTCCACTCCTGCCGAACTGGAACGGCTGGCCGGTTTGTTTATAGAGAAAGGGTACAAGGAAGCGGATATCAATATGGGTTGTCCTTTTCCCCTGATGACAGGGAAACATAAGGGTTCGGGCATATTGCCGTATCCGGCCGAGGTGGAAGCTTTATTGAAAGAGCTGGTGCACTATCCGGAACTGGGTTTCTCCGTCAAGATGAGATTGGGATGGGAGTGTGCGGATGAATGGCGGCCGTTGTTGCCTTTGTTGAACGCTGCCCCCTTGCGGCGGATCGTTCTGCATCCTCGTATCGGGAAGCAACAGTACAAGGGAGAGGTGGACTTGGCTGCGTTCACCGCTTTCTATGAGGAGTGCGCCCATCCGTTGGTGTATAACGGTGACTTGCTGACGGTGGAAGATATCCGGAAGGTGGACGAGGAGTTTCCCCGCCTGGAGGGGGTCATGCTGGGACGCGGGTTGCTGGCCAATCCTGCTTTGGCTTGGGAATATGCAAACGGAACCGTTTTTTCTCCCGATGAGCTGCATGAAAAGGTGAAGGCGCTTCACGCACGCCTTCTTCAATATTATGAAGCCCATTTACAGGGAGAGGCGCAATTGCTGAGTAAAATGAAGCCTTATTGGGAATACCTGCTGCCCGATGCGGACCGGAAGATAAAAAAAGCGATAAAGAAGGCTACAACGATGGATAAGTATTTGACAGCGGTGAACCAGCTGTAATGATGGAAAAGGGGCTTCGGTACATGAAAACCGGAGTGTTTCTTCAGTTCATTCAGCCGGTCTAACAGCTTGTAAAATAGAGAGGTATCCTGATAGGAGAACCTTCAGTTTCCTGTCAGTTACTTCCAGCCCATATTTTTGTTCCTACCTGTTAGATGAGAGGTATGTCCGTCATGCCTGTATTTTAAGAAATACTTAGCTGTCTTTTCTTGGAGCATATCCTTTATCTTCCTTGTTATGCATCCAGTTGCTTCCTGATAAGTTTATCGTTTCACTAAAGTGATGAAACCTTATCACCCTAGTGATGAGCTTGTACCACTTGGGTGATGAAACTTCATCACTTAAGTGAAACACTGTACTTGTCAAGAAGAGAACACGAACTTGTCCTGATGAAAACCCTTTTACATAAGGATGTTTACGCTTAGTCACTTTTCATCCCGAAACGCCGGAAATCCCTTGACAAAGGCTTTTCAATGTGCTATCTTTGTGGAAACAACAACTAAAAAAAACAATAAAATCATGATGAAAGAAATGATTCGGAAGGTGATGGAATGGTGCAAGTTATGGAACGGTGAAACTGCAACGGCGAAACAGGCGGACCCTTCTTCGGATAAAAGGGAAAAAGAACAGGCTGCGGATAACCGGGAGGTGCAAGACCGTCTGGAGAACTACTTGTGGAAACACTATGAGTTCCGTTTCAACGTGTTGACGGAACAACCCGAATATTGCGCGAAGGGGCAAGGGACGGACACACCTTATAAGATAGTGACTCAGCGTACCTTGAACACCTTGTGCCTGGAAGCGCACCGTCATCGCATCAATTGCTGGGATAAGGATGTGAGCCGCCTGCTCCATTCGGAACGCTTGGAAGACTATCACCCTTTCCTTACTTATATGGATACACTGCCCCAATGGGACGGGGTGGACCGCGTCACTCCGCTGGCGCAGCGTATCTCGAAAAAAGCCTTCTGGATAAACGGTTTCCACCGCTGGATGCTGGGAATGGCCGCCCAGTGGGCAGGACGCATGGACGTTGCGCCAATGCAGTGGCCCCTATGTTGGTGAGCCGTATGCAGGGCAAGTGTAAATCTACTTTTTGTCAGTTGTTGATGCCCGACGGGTTGAGAGATTATTATACGGACAGTTTTGAGTTGACGGGGCAGTCGGGATGCGAACAGAAACTGGCGCAGTTCGGGCTGATTAACCTGGATGAGTACGACCGTCTTTCTCCTCAAAAACTGCCGTTGCTCAAGACACTGATGCAGATGAAGAAGTTGGATTTCCGTAAGTCGCACCGTTCATCCTACAGTCACCTGCCCCGCATGGCTTCGTTTATAGGAACCAGTAATCATAAGGATTTGCTGACCGACCCCACGGGCAGTCGCCGTTATCTTTGTGCCGAGGTGAAAGAGAAAATAGACTGCACGCCACTGGAGCACAAGCAATTGTTTGCCCAATTGAAGGCGGAGCTGGAGGGTGGCGAGCGTTATTGGTTTTCGGCCGAAGAGGAAGCGGAACTGCAATTGCGCAACCGCGAGTTCTATGCCATGCCCGTAGAGCAGGAGGTGTTCTACCGTTGTTTTCGTCTGCCTGAGGCGGGAGAGGAGTTCAAACTCTATTCGGCCTCGGTCATTTTCACCATTTTGCAGAGCCGTTATCCTGCGGCTATGCGCGGCATGACGGTGGTGCGTTTCGGCAAGATGATGAGCGCCATGGGGGCGGAACGGATGCATACGGAGAAAGGAAATCTGTACAAGGTGGTGCTGGCGGCATAATTCCCGTCCATCAGGCCGGCTGAAAGGACTGACAGGAGGCTGAAGGGACTTCTGTCAGTCTTATTTGTTGTGCGACAGCGTGTTAACCGTGCTGAATGGACTGAAGGCGGGGTGCATGAATGCCAAAAAACATACTATAAGAATCTTTTTAAAGAGCCGTTTTCTCAAGAATTTGTACTAAGTTTGCAACCAAACTACATAATTAAAAAAACTATGATTAACAGATTTGTATTGAACGAAGTATCTTACTTCGGTCCGGGTGCGCGTGAAGTGCTTCCACAAGAGATTAAACGTTTGGGCTTGCATAAGGCGTTTGTTGCTACAGACAAGGACTTGATTAAGTTCGGTGTGGCTGATAAAGTGTTGAAAGTCTTGGAGAATGCAGGTATTCCTTATGAAATATTCAGTGAAATCAAACCGAATCCTACTGTAAGCAATGTAAAGGCGGGAGTTGAAGCTTTTGCAAAATCAGGAGCGGACTTTATTCTGGCTATCGGCGGCGGTTCGTCTATCGATACTTCGAAAGCGATTGGTATCATCACTAATAATCCAGACTTCAGTGATGTGGTGTCACTGGAAGGTGTGGCTCCTACAAGGAAAAAGTCAGTGCCTATCATTGCACTGCCCACTACCGCCGGTACTGCCGCCGAGGTGACTATCAACTATGTCATCACGGATGAGGAAAACCATAAGAAGATGGTTTGTGTAGACCCGAACGATATCCCCGCCATCGCTATTGTGGATGCGGAACTGATGTACACTCTGCCTAAAGGGCTGACTGCTTCTACCGGTTTGGACGCACTGACCACGCCATCGAAGGGTTGATAACCAAAGGCGCTTGGGAAATGAGTGATATGTTCGAGATCAAGGCGATCGAAATGATTGCCCGTTATCTGGAAACCGCTGTCTTCGAGCCTACCAATGCGGAAGCCCGTAACGGTATGGCTGTGGCACAGTACATTGCAGGTATGGCGTTCTCTAATGTAGGCTTGGGCGTGGTTCACGGTATGGCTCATCCGTTGGGAGCTATCTTCGATATTCCTCACGGTGTGGCTAATGCACTGTTGCTGCCTGTCATCATGGAGTTCAATGCTCCGGCTGCTTTGTCCAAATATGTAGATATCGCCAAGGCGATGAATGTGTACAAGGATGGCATGAGCCGGGAAGAGGCTGCGAAGGCTGCTGTTGAGGCGGTGAAGGCATTGTCTGTCAAGGTGGGTATCCCTCAGCATTTGTCTGAACTGGGTATTAAGGAAGAAGACTTGCCCCGTCTGGCCGCTTCGGCTATTGCCGATGTGTGTACGCCGGGCAATCCTCGTGAAGTGACGGAAGAAATTATTCTGGAACTTTACAAGAAGGCTTTCTAAGCGTAATTCTTTTGTAATAAAAGCATAGGTGGTGTGTGGATGTGCAGGGCATATCCACACACTTTTTTATCTCCTTTCTGTTTTTTGAATTGTTATGTGAGTTTCATTTTTTTGTATTTGGATTGAAATGTGCAGTTCGTTTCTTTGCGGCAGAAAACAATAAACTTAAAGTTATGAAAAAGAAGTTCATTTTAACCGTTGCTTTTTTGAGTATCAGTTTGTTTGCCCAACAGATGTGGGCTATGCCGTTTTGTCCGGTGCGTGACAAAAAAGAGAATGTGAAAACGGATGCATCTTCGGCTAAGGTGGAAACATGGGAGTTTTACTCTACTGTTGAAACCCCTTCTTCCGAAGAGCTGGCTGCATTGGTTTCTAATCATAAATTAGGTAAGAAGGTAGCCTTCCTGTATGATTCATTTAAAGATACTTATGTGGTGAAGGAAGAGGTGGTACCCGGAGATCCGACGCGTCGTACGGTGATTCGTAAGCCGGAAATCTACAATGCGGTACGTACCATTGAAAAAGAACTGAACCGTCAGGTAAGGAAAGACCTGCTGCCGCAGGATAAGGCGGAGCAGGAGTTTACAGGGGTGCTGAAAGTGGCGTTGGCCGCTATCGACTCGGATACGGAGTCTTTTGAGACTGCTTTACAAGAGAATAAAAAGGACGTATCTCATTTGTTGGGTGTATTCCGCCGTGTCAGCCTTAAAAGTATCTATTGAATTCTTTCTTTTCAGGATAAACTAACAATTATATATAAATGAAAACTAAACAGTGCTTGGTCATTGTTATGACCTTGCTATGCCTTTGCGTGAAGGCGCAGAATCTCAGAGTGACCGGTGTGGTGCGGGATAAGTCGGATGTGATTATCGGTGCCAGCGTAATGGTTAAAAACTCAACAGTGGGTACGGTGACAGATATGGATGGGCGTTATTCAGTGGAAGTGCCCGCCAATGGTGTATTGATTTTTTCTTATATCGGATATACTCCGGTAGAGAAACAAGTAGATGGACAAACGGTGATTAACGTGACGATGAATGACGATGTGCAGGCCATTGACGAAGTAGTGGTAACTGCTATCGGTATCAAGCAGCAGAAAAAGAAGTTGGGATATACTACCCAACAAGTCAATACCGAGGCTTTAGACCAGCCGGGTACGGTGAATGTTGGTAATGCCCTGTCGGGTCAGGTAGCCGGTTTGACGGTAAATAATCCTACCGGTATTTTTCAGGCTCCTTCGTTTTCCTTACGTGGAAAGACTCCGTTGATGGTGATTGACGGTGTGCCTGTGGAGTCGGATCTTTTTGACGTATCTCCCGAAAATATAGAAAGTATTAATGTTTTGAAGGGAACTGCCGCCGCTGCTTTGTATGGTTCGCGGGGTAAAGACGGTGCTATTTTGATTACTACCAAACTGGCGAAAGAGGATGGATTGACTGTTACGGCCGGATTGTCCAGTATGGTTTCTGCCGGATTTACGGTCTTTCCTGAAACTCAGACAGAGTTTGGTTCGGGCTCTAATGGTCAGTATGCCTTTTGGGATGGAGCAGATGGTGGTATCTCGGATGGAGACATGACTGGGGACCTCGTTTTGCCGGGCAGAAAATAGCACAGTGGAATAGTCCTATCCGTAATAAAGAAACAGGAGAAACGATTCCTTGGTGGGGGGATGTTTCCGGTACGATTTATGATGACCAGTCTAAGTACGAACGGGTGCCCATCGCATGGGAACCTCATGATAACCTGAGGGACTTTTTACGTACCGGAATTATTACAAAAGCGACTTTTTCAGTGGCAAGCAAAAGTAAAAAAGCTAACTATAATTTTAACGGTGATTTCTCCAATCAGCGCGGACAGGTTCCCAATACTTCGGTTTATACGGGGGGATTGAACTTTAACAGTATGTATAACCTTAGTAACTCGGTTACTTTATCAGCCAATCTTTCTTATAACAAGGTATATTCTCCCAATTATCCACGTTATGGATATGGACCGAAAAATCATATGTATACCATTTTGTTATGGATGGGAAATGATGTAAATGGAAAGGAGTTGGCCGAGCATTATTATCGTCCGGACTCTGAAGGTACACGTCAGGCCAACTACAACTATGCGTGGTATAATAATCCTTACTTTGCTGCCAATGAACTGACGCAAAAGCATGACCGTAATACAATGAATGGACAACTGAAACTGAACTGGGATGTAATACCGGGGCTGAGTTTGCAAGGACGGGCTGCGGGACGTTTGGAAAGCACATTTGAAGATATGTCTGTTCCTAAGTCTTATATGAACTATGGTGATTCGCGGAATGGCGACTACAAAACGTGGAATACTGATCAGCTGGACATCAATGCGGATTTTCTTGCTACTTACACACGTGCTTTCAGCAGGAATTTTACGTTGACTGTCAATGCCGGTACTTCACTGTATTACCGTCAGATTCGGAAGCAAAGCCAGTCTACAGACGGACTGATTGTGGCGAAAGTATATAATTTGGGTAATAGCCTGAATCCTGTAAGCGCTACCAACTCGATGAACGAAAAAGCTATCGAGAGTGTTTATGGTTCTGTGAATGTAGATTTGTTTGAGTCTTTGTTTCTTACATTTACCGGGCGTAATGACTGGTCTTCTACTTTGGCAAAAGGGAATAACTCCTATTTCTATCCTTCTGTGTCATTAAGTACATTGGTTAATGAATATGTGAAACTGCCTTCATGGATGGATTATCTGAAAGTAAATGGTGCATGGGCGCAAGTTTCCAGTGACCTTGATTCTTATTCTTTGTATGCTACTTATTCCAATGGCACACTGTATGGCAGTATTCCGTCCGTGACTTATCCGGGTACGTTACTCAATGCGAATATATTGCCGCAAAAAACAACCTCGTATGAGGTGGGGGTTTCTACTTCGTTTTTGCATAATCGCATTGGAATTGATCTGACCTACTATCATATGCTGGATGAGAACAGTATTATAGAACTGCCCATATCATCTGCCTCGGCATTTACCAAACGTTATGTGAATGGTAACGAATACACAACAAACGGTTTCGAGCTGATTGTTTCCGCCACTCCGGTAAAAAACAAAAACTTTACCTGGAATGTAGCTACCAATTGGAGTAGTAATATTCGTAAGCTGACCGGGATTTATGGAAACCAGGAGAAGTTCGGCGATTTGAAAAAAGGTGACCGGCTGATGCTATGTATGCTACCGAGTGGGAAAAGACACCGGATGGCCGGTTGATATTGGATGCGAATACGGGTTTGCCCACTCAGAGCGCTTTTAAGACCAAAGTAGGAAACCAGTCTCCTGATGTTCGTTTCGGATTGCAGAATACTTTCAAGATAAAGGATTTTACTGTCAATATAGATATGGACGGAGCTATCGGAGGAACGTTGATATCTACTACCACGCAGAAAATGTGGTGGGGAGGAAAGCATCCCAAATCTACCATGTATCGTCAGGAAGAATATGATAATGGTGGCAAGCCTGTTTATGTGCCCGAAGGTGTCAATATAGTAAGCGGTGAGGTGACTTATGACGTGAATGGGAATATTGTTTCCGATACCCGTGTCTATAAAAAGAATGAAACAGCGGTAAACATACAGACTTGGGCCCAGAATTATCCTTATCGTGCCGTGGTGCGTACAGAAGAAAGCGAGTTGTTTGCTAATACGTTCAGCCGTTCTTTCCTAAAACTGAGACGTGTTGCAGTGACGTATGATTTGACTAAGTTCATTCAGTCACAGTTTATAAAAGGGCTGGATGTCACAGTGTTTGGAAACAATCTGGCCGTGCTGAAAAAGACTCCTTATTTGGATCCGGACTTTGGTGCCAGTGATGGAGATTTGCAGGATCCGTCGGCCCGTTATGTAGGAGTGAGTGCTAACATTAAATTTTAACGTTTATTCAAAATATGATGAAGAAGTATATCAAATACATGGCATCTCTTCTTGCCGTATCCTTTGCAATGAGTGCTTGCATTGATTTGGAAGAGATGAATGTGGATCCTAATAATGCCACTACTACCAATCCTTCCCTGTTGTTGACCGGAGTTGCTTATAGTGCTTTCAATCAAACCAGTTCGGATGCTTGCCATGCAGCCAAGATGCTGATTCTGACTTCGGGAGAAAGCAAGTATCAGGTTTATAAATGGACGCGTGGGGATTTTGATTATTATAGCAATTTGCGTGATGTGACCAAAATGTCAGAAGAGGCCGGAGAAGGAAGTGCTTATCAGGCTTTGGCTCATTTCTTCCGTGCCAATTATTTCTATCAGTTGACTCTGGACTTTGGAAGTATCCCCTATACGGATGCGCTTAAGGCAGAAACAGATGCGAATTACCAGCCGGCATACGATTCGCAGGAAGTTGTGCTGGCCGGCATTTTGAAGGAACTGGAAGAGGCCGATAAAATGCTTGAAGGCAGTGATGAGATTATTTCGGGAGATATTATCTACAATGGCAACTTGGTTAATTGGAGAAAATTGATTAATGCTTACCGCTTACGTATTTTGATGTCTTTGTCGGGAAAAGAGAAGGTAGGTGATATAGATGTTAAATCGGAGTTTTCAAAGATTGTAGCCGACGGACCTTTAATGGAAAGCTTGTCGGATAACGGGCAGTTGATCTATCTTGACCAGCAGGATAACCGTTATCCGTATTTTAATGACAGCGATTTCGGTTCGGGGCGTTTTATGGATTCCACTTATATTGCTGAATTGGCTACACGGCAGGATCCGCGTTTATTTGCTGTTGCCACGCAAACTCCGAATGCTGAAAAAGCCGGAAAAGCGATTAATGATTTCAGCTCTTATGACGGGGGTGATCCGGCTGTTCCTTATAGTTTGGTTAATGATAAGGCGGTGGCTGGAAACTGTTCCAAGCCTGCTCCCCGTTATTACCAGACTCCGACCAATGAGCCTATGGTCTTGTTAGGTTACGTTGAACAGCAGCTTATATTGGCTGAGGCTGTAGTAAGAGGATGGATTCAGGGAGATGACAAGATTTATTATGAATCGGCCGTCAAGGCGTCTTTTGAGTTTTATCAGAAATATGCTGTGTCGGTAGCTGATTATCTCACTCAGGATGCAGCGGCAGAATACCTTCGAAATGACAAGGTGGCTTATTCCTCTTCCCTTTCTACTGATGAGAAGATAGAGCGTATTATTATGCAAAAGTATTTGCCGACATTTTTGCAGGGAAGTGTATGGCTACCCTACTATGAGGCGCTTCGTACGGGGTATCCCGATTTCCGCCGTGCCGCAGGAGTTAGTCTGCCTTATCGCTGGATGTATCCGCAGGATGAATATAATAACAATGCCACTCATGTGGAGGCTGCTTTGAATGAGCAGTTTGGTGGAAGTGATAAAACCTCGGATAAGCTTGGTGGTTGCAGTAATCAGTTTAAATAAATTTTTAGGATGATGAAAAAGATAAAAACATTATGTGGTGTGTTGGCTCTGCTTTGTGTAGGGATGATGCCGGTAAGCGCGCAAAATGTGCTGAAATTCAATGCAGACAAGAAGTTTAAGATTGTTCAGTTCACTGATGTTCATTGGGTACCGGGAGACTCTGCCTCGGAAGAAGCGGCGGAGCGAATGAATGAGGTCTTGGATGTTGAGAAACCGGATTTGGTGATTTATACAGGTGATTTGGTGTTTGGCAAGCCGGCGAGCGAGGCATTGTCTAAAGCTTTGGAACCTGTTGTTTCCCGCCGTTTGCCTTTTGCCGTGACTTGGGGAAACCATGATGATGAGCAAGATATGACCCGTATTGAGTTACTGGAATATATCAAAGATATGCCGGGTAATCTGACCTCTACCACGGCAGGGATTTCGGGAGTTACTAATTATGTACTTCCTTTGAAGTCGGAAGACGGAAAGAAGGATGCAGCTGTGCTTTATGTCTTCGATAGCAATGCGTATTCGTCTTTGAAACAGGTAAAAGGGTATGATTGGATAAGGCCGGATCAGATAAATTGGTATGTTGAGAGCAGTGTGGGATATACGGAACGTAATGGTGGCAAGCCACTGCCCTCGTTAGCTTTCTTTCATATTCCTTTTCCGGAATATAATGAAGCGGCGCAAGATGAAAATGCGTTATTGATAGGAACACGTAAGGAAAAGGCTTGTGCTCCGTTGATTAATACAGGTTTGTATGCTGCTATGCTGAATGCAGGAGACATAATGGCTACATTTGTGGGGCACGACCATGTGAATGATTATGTGGTTGATTGGAAAGGGATTTTGTTGTGCTATGGACGGTTTACCGGAGGGAATACCGTTTATCACGATATTCCGGGAGGAAATGGGGCACGGGTCATTGAACTGACACAAGGAGTGCGCTCTTTCAAGACATGGGAGCGTTTGGAGGGAGGAAAGATTATTAATGAAGTAAATTATCCGTCTGATTTCCAAAGAGAATAATAGTCAGTTGGGCAGGATAGGGGGATTCTCAGTACCTGTCCTTCCGGTGACAAGACTGTTTCGTCATTTGTTATACATAAATTATTGTCACAGCTTCATACATCCCTGTCGGCATTCTATGGATATAGTTAATAATGGCCGGCAGGGTGATAGAATATTATGACCGTTTCAGATATTCGTACCCTATCCGGCAATACAGGCATTTTTTCTTATCGCAATATTCTTTCTTTAATTGTATCAAAGCTTGGCTGTCGGCGGCATTGGAGGCTTTCATTCCGCATTGTTCCCACATGCGGGTGATATAATTGTTCTCCGCTTTCAATTCTTCCAGAAAACAGCCGGCACGTGCACAAAGTACACGATTCCCTTTATGCAGTCCGTAAGCATAGAGAAATGTCACTACCGTGTTGATAATGAGTAAATCCAGTGAGGTGTTACTTAGAGTCTTCGGACGGGAAGGGGAAGAACCGCCAAATGTATAATGAGTGAGCCAGTATTCTGACGTTCCTCCTTTCAGAATATCTCTGACACCTTGTAGTGTTTCCGTTTCCATGATGCGAGAGAGCAGTCCGTAGGCACGATGATAAAGACATGCCAACTGTGCAATCCGTATATGCGGAAAATTAGCAGGACGTAGCCGGAGAAAACGCCATAGGGAAGCATCCATCGGGATAAGTCCGAATTTATGCTGTAGATAGGTGTACTCTTTTTTTAGCCGGAGATAGTATCCGTCTCCATCAGAATCTTCCAGAATGCCGGCTTGTCCAAAGAAGATGGCTTCTATCTGGAAAAGGTCGTTCCGATGCTTGTCTACTGCCCGGAAGGGAAGCCGATGAGCCCAGGTTTCGAAAGCGTCTCCGTTCAGCCCGAAACCGAAATTACGTGCCAGTGTGATAAAAAAAGCATCTTCCCAATTGCCTTGACAACGTTTTAACCGTTCATTCAATAAGGTCGCTTTTTGCTCGAATCTTTCCATCTGTAAGGCAGTCATCCATGAGTGGGCGGTGAAAGGGGAGTGAAGGAATGATGCGGTAACAAGGGGGGTAGCTGTCTGTTTCCAACAGTTCCTTGTAGTTGGTGCGGACCGCTTCCGGCAGATGAGTTGTATTTGGGGGATTCTTTCTCCATTGCTCCTGCTGATTTCCGTATCTATTTCGGAGGCTATATGCAGAATGACAGAGTTGTAACCGGCATCTGCATGATGTCCGTGTTTGAACCAGTCTGAAGATCTTTCATGTATCTCGATATTGCCTATCCAAAGCACACCGTCCAGCTTGAGCTTGGCATTAAAAAAATCGGGACCGGCGTCGGTATTCGCCAGTCCCGTATCTATAACTTCCACTTGTTGGCCGGTTGTTGTTTTCAGTTCTTTGAGAGGAAATATTTTATGTTTCCATACATAGTGTAATAGTTGTTCCATGTTAATGAGGTGTAAATGTTTGGCAAATGTAATGGTTTACAACGAAAAACGCTATCTTTGTGGCTGAAATAACATTCGTAATTATGAAAATAGCATTAATAGGATACGGAAAGATGGGCAAGGAGATTGAAAAGGTTGCAGTTGCCCGCGGACATGAGATTGTGAGTATTATAGATGTTGATAATCAAGATGATTTTAATTCGGAAGCATTTAAATCAGCAGATGTGGCTATTGAGTTTACTAACCCGATGGTGGCATATGATAACTATATGAAAACTTTTGCTGCCGGTGTCAAATTGGTATCGGGCAGTACCGGATGGATGGACAAACATGGTGATGAGGTGAAAGAATTATGCACGAAAGGTGGAAAAACCTTGTTCTGGTCGTCTAATTTCAGTCTGGGTGTCGCTATATTCTCTGCTGTAAATAAATACTTGGCTAAAATAATGAATAACTTTCCCGCTTACGAGGTTTCCATGACCGAAACTCATCATATTCATAAACTGGATGCGCCCAGCGGAACAGCCATCACGCTGGCCGAAGGAATTCTGGAAAATATGAACCGCAAGAGTAAATGGGTGAAAGGACCATGGTGGCACCGGATGGAACCGTGTCGGGAACATCGGAATGTGCGAGAATGAGTTTCCTGTAAATTCGATCCGTGAAGGGAGGTGTTTGGTATTCATACTATCCGCTATGACTCTGAGGCGGACAGCATCTCAATTACCCATGATGCCAAGAATCGGAAGGGGTTTGCCTTGGGAGCTGTTTTGGCGGCGGAATATACATCCAGGCATGAAGGGTTATTAGGAATGAGTGATTTATTTCAGTTTTAAGATATGATAAGAGCAACACGTACACAGTGGATTAAGTTTGCCGTTGTTCTGGCGCTTTACCTGATATTTCTTGTCTGGTTGAGAAGCTGGCTGGGATTGGTGGTTGTACCGTTTATCTTCGATGCGTATATCACAAAGAAGATTCCATGGACTTGGTGGAGAGAGTCCAAGAACCGTCATGTAGTGACTGTCATGGGATGGTGGATGCTATTGTATTCGCACTGGTGGCGGTATACTTTGTCAACCTCTATTTCTTCCAGAACTATGTGATTCCTTCTTCTTCGCTGGAAAAATCATTGCTGACGGGTGATTATCTGTTTGTGAGTAAAATGAGTTATGGGCCCCGTGTGCTCAGACTCCGCTGCACATGCCGTTGGCACAACACACACTGCCGTTTTTTAATTGTAAATCATACCTTGAGCATCCACAATGGATTATAAACGGGTGAAAGGTTTGGGGGATGTACAGTTGAATGATATCGTTGTCTTTAACTTTCCGGCCGAGATACAGTTGCCACCGGTGTGCCCAATGATGATATTTACCGTCTGAGTTATGGCGCAGGCAAGGAGCTGGCAAAACCGGTGGATTTGGCTTCCATGACTCCGGAGCAGCAACGGGTGGTCTATGATTATTATTATCAGTTGGGACGGGAGTATCTGAAAGAGAATCCACAGAATTTCGGTGAGATAATAAGCCGTCCGGTAGACCGCCGTGAGAACTATGTGAAGCGATGTGTGGGTTTGCCCGGACAAACGTTGGAGATAAAGGATCGTATTATTTATTTGGATGGTAAAGCTAATAAAGAGCCTGATAATGTGCAGTATCGTTATCTGGTGAAAACCAAGCGTCCTATTCCCGATGACCTGGCTCATGAACTGGGTATCAGCAAGGAGGATATGATGATGTATTATACGGATGCTTCTGTTTATAATATGCCTCTGACGGAAAAAGCGAAAGCGGGTTTGTTGGCGCGTAAGGATATTGTAGTCAGTATTGAGAATACACCGGCTGATGATGCGGGGGGCTTGTACCCGCTGAATATGTATAAGAACTGGACTACGGATAACTACGGACCTGTATGGATTCCCAAAAAGGGAGAGACGGTGAAACTCACGATAGAGAATCTTCCTGTTTATGAGCGTCCTATTCATGTTTACGAGGGTAATGAACTGGCGGTGAAAGATGGAAAGATTTATATTAACGGCAAGGAAACCGATGAGTATACTTTCAAGATGGATTATTATTGGATGATGGGAGATAACCGTCATAATTCGGCTGACTCCCGCTTTTGGGGATTTGTTCCTGAAGATCATGTGGTGGGAAAACCTATCTTTATCTGGTTGTCATTGGATAATGACCGTGGCTGGCTGGATGGAAAAATACGTTGGAACCGATTGTTTACCTTTGTAGATAACATTAAATAAATTGCGCATACCCTGTATTCCTGTATGGATAAAAGCAATGCTTACTGCTGTCATTCTGGTACTGTTGGTAAAGACATTTGCTTTCACCTCCTGCACCATTCCCTCTACCGGTATGGAGAATAGCCTTTATCAAGGGGAAAGGGTTTTGGTGAATAAGTGGAGTTATGGGTTTCGTGTGCCTTTTTCTATCTGGCGGTGGCTGGGAAAAACTGCCGGGAAAGGGGATATTGTGTTGTTCAACAATCCTAATCCACGGTCTCCTCAGACGTCGGTGGGCAATCGGGAAGTGTTTATAAGCCGTGTGGTAGGAGTACCCGGAGATACGTTGATGTTGAATGATGAACTGTGGGTGACCGACGAACAAGTGTTGAGCCCGGATAGTAAATCTTTGTATGTCTATTCTCATACGGAAGAAGAAACGATGCAGGCTGCCATGCAGCAAGTGAACATTCAGGGAAACAGGTTGGTGGGGTATGCCGAGGGGAAGTATATACGTACCTTCAGTCATTATGAATATTACCTGTTAAAACAAAAACTGGCGGGAAAAGTGGATTTGATTCCTCTTTATCATAAGGATATAAGCAAGAGCCATCCCTTTGTGATCCCGGAAAAAGGGAAACCTGTCAAGGTATATCCTTGGAATGTGACCTTGTTGTGCAATACTATTGTCCGCCATGAAGGGAGAGTGGCTTCTGTCAGGGGAGATACCCTGTATGTAGGGGAAAAACCTGTAGAAGCCTATACATTTAATAAAAATTATTACTGGATGGCATCCAATAATCCGGTGAATCTGTGTGATTCGCGTTTATTCGGCCTGGTGCCCGATGACCATTTGATCGGTAAAGCTTGGCGCATTTGGTTTTCATCCAGAAAAGGGCGCATTTTTCAACGAGTGCAATAATGGAGAATACGATATATTTAAGTTCGGCCTATCTGGCCCGGTGGAATATTATACAAAACTGTTTGCCTGTGAGAAGGCCTATGTGGAACAGTATGACAATTATGTGAAACAGACTTATCGCAACCGTTGTGTCATTGCGGCAGCCGACGGTCCGCTGGCACTGACTATCCCTACGGAAAAAAGCGGTACACCTAAATGCCTGATGAAGGATGTCCGCATTTCGGATCATGGCAATTGGCGTCATATACATTGGAATGCTTTGGTGGCTGCATATAGAAACAGTCCTTTCTTTGAGTACTATGCTGATGATTTCCACGTCTTTTATGAAAAGAAATATGCCTTCTTGTGGGATTATAATCAGGAAATTTGTTCTTTAGTATGCGATTTGATCGATATTCATCCCCATATGGAAGGAACAACGGAATATTGCATGGAATTTGTTCCGGGTGAGGTTGATTTTCGTGAGACTATTCATCCGAAGCGTGACTGGCGTGAGGCGGATGCTGACTTTTGCCTAAACCTTACTATCAAGTTTTTGATGCCAAATACGGTTTTCTGCCGAATTTGAGTATCGCCGATCTTTTGTTTAATATGGGGCCGGAGAGCTGATTGTTTTGCGAGATAGTGTTAAAGGTATAAACCATAAAGAATAATATCATGAATAATTTGTTTAGTGTAAAAGACCAGGTGGTGGTAATCACCGGTGGAACAGGGGTTTTGGGAAAGGCTATTGCCGCCCATTTGGCAGAAGAAGGTGCCAAGGTTGTTATATTAGGTCGTAAGGCAGAAGTAGGAAATGCCATTGTAAACGAAATCAAGGCCAAAGGCGGGGAAGCCATGTTTCTTGTAACGAATGTGTTGGATGAGGCTATATTGGAGCAGAATCTGAAGGATATTCTCGCAGCATATGGTCGTGTAGATGCATTGCTGAATGCAGCAGGAGGTAATATGCCGGGTGCTACGATTGCTCCTACAGGAAATTTCTTTGATTTGAAAGTTGATGAGTTTCAGAAAGTGCTTAATCTGAATCTTACCGGAACCGTTCTGCCTACACAGGTATTTTTGAAGCCGATGGTGGAACAGAAGAAAGGGGCTATTGTGAACTTCTCTTCTATGGCGGCATTCCGTCCGATGACTCGTGTATGTGGTTATGCGGCTGCAAAGGCGGGAATCTCTAATTTCACTGCGTTCATGGCCAATGAAGTGGCTACGAAATTTGGTGAAGGCATCCGCGTGAATGCCATTGCTCCGGGATTCTTCCTGACCGAACAGAACCGTACTTTGTTGACAAACGAAGATGGTACATATACTCAGCGTGGTAATGATGTGATTCGCCAGACTCCGTTCAAACGTTTCGGTAAAGCAGAGGAATTGTGTGGAACCATCCAGTATCTCATCAGCGATGCCAGCAGCTTTGTAACCGGTACAGTAGCCGTAGTAGATGGTGCTTCAATGCATTTGCCATGTAACAAGTCTTTAGTCTTTAATTCTCAATTTTTTTATTTGATATGATTTTATGTGAGCAAACATGGCGCTGGTACGGACCGAATGATCCGTATCATTGTGGGACATCAAACAAGCCGGAGCAACCGGTATTGTCAATGCCTTACATCATATTCCCAACGGTGAAGTATGGACGGTAGAGGAAATAAAATGAAGCGCAAGAAAATTGATTGAAGAAGCAGGATTAACCTTGGAGTGTCGTAGAGTCCGTGCCCGTACA
>ENA-OQAZ01000485-OQAZ01000485.1-human-gut-metagenome-genome-assembly--contig:-NODE-485-length-21793-cov-9.647097_pt1 | contig 21793 bp, 30 predicted proteins | sample MGYA00242737_ERZ504531 | MGnify/ENA primary metagenome ERZ504531 (study PRJEB26092, sample SAMD00036244) | human gut metagenome | host: Homo sapiens | study: EMG produced TPA metagenomics assembly of... | reverse complement strand
TACTGGAACGTAACACCTCTTTTTTTCAGTTCTTCTTTCATCCAGAGATATTTATCAAGCTGCTCATTGGTAAAATGTCTTATCTGCTTCATCAGACTTGGAAAAATGTGTAAACATTCCTTCCATTACCAGGTTCGGCAGTTTACTGATCTTTGCGATTTCTTCGGCATTCTCCTCTGTAATCTGGAATCCCAGTCTTGCCATTCCAGTGTCAAGCTTAATATGTACATAGACTTTACAGCCCATGGCTTCTGCAAGCTCTGACACTTCTTTTGCCATCTCATAACTATAGACAGTCATACGTACTTCATTGCGGATCATCGTATCCCACTGATCCGGGAAAATGCATCCAAGAACCAATACCGGTTTCTTCAAACATGCATCTTTTAATAAAATAGCTTCATCCAGCGTAGCTACTGCATAACCCCAGATATAATCCTTGGTTCCAGAAGCTTTGCAATCTGAACGGCACCATGTCCATAACCATCCATCTTGATGACTGCATCATCTGTGTATCTTTCTGAATATTTTTTCTTCATCATCTCTATATTATATTCAACCGCATCTAAATCGACTCTGGCTAAAAACTCTTGTATAATGTTTCACTGCTATTCATCCTCCAGTTTCATTAATGCTTTACTGATATATTCTATCAGATCTCTTGCCATTACACTATATACGCCTTTTTCAAATTTTGCAAGGTCACCGGCCAAACCATGTACATATGTACCTAATCTGGCTGCTTTTTTCGTATCTTTTTCCTGCACCATAAAGCCTGCGATCACACCGGCTAGCACATCTCCCGAACCGGCTTTTGCATCGCACTGTTCCCGGTAAGATTCAGGCAGATTTCATTTGCCTTATCTGCGATCAGTGTTCTGGAATCTTTTAATACACAGGTTACCTGATATCCGGCAGCGAATTTCTTCAGGATCTGTATCCGGTCTTCTCTAAGATCTTCCACAGGGATGCCTGTAAGTCTAGACATCTCTTTCATATGCGGCGTAAATATGAACTTCCGGTCTGCCAGCCGATCAAGAAGATCTTTGTTATCTGACAGAAGATTTAACCCATCTGCATCGATCAGGCATGGAACATCCACGTACTCTATAACCGTCCGCAATAACTTCTCCGATGTTGTACTTCTTCCAATGCCGGAACCAATACACACACCGTCTGCCACTTAAGAAGCTTTAGTACTTCTTCTTTATTAAATTCATCATAAGCCGTTATGATCGCTTCCGGCAGAAGTGTCTGCAATATCTCGCGGTTGTCCTTTGGTGTATAGATTCTGACAAGCCCGGCTCCTGTCATATAGCCGCATGGGCATTCAGATATGCCGCACCTGCATACCCTTACCTCCAGCGATCACAAGAAGCCTTCCATAACTTCCCTTATTAGAATCTTCCGGTCTTTCCGGAAGCATTCTACGTATATTCTTCTCTTTCAAAAGATTTTCTAAATCAATATATACCTGCATACGCTGTACCTCGTCTTTTCTTTGAATTATAAGATACAACTGTATTGATAAATAAGATGTATTATCGTAAACTGTATTATAATACACCCTACAAGAAAGGACAGTAACAGTATGTGCAAAAAGAGAAAAATAATAACAATCACGGTACTTTTTGTGCTGGGAGTGGCGGTTTCCTATCTGCAATGGGGACGTGAGATTGATGTAGTAGGAAGTATGGGGACTTCATCAGAAAATTTCCATGAAGAACACGTTACCTTTACGCTCAACCGTCTTATCATTACAGATAAAGAAAAGTGTGCAGAGGAAATTATCAAAAAATGCAGGGAGAATGATTTTGCTTCTACTCTGTTCAGCTATGATGTGGCAAAGCCCAACGCTTTATATGGTACGGTGTACCGTTCCCGTTTTTCCATGAAAGGACAAAAGCCTTTGTTTCATTTCCGATATACACAGACAGCGGACACGCTCGGTTCATACAACATTGTTGATGATCCAGAAGCGTTCACGCTGGTAATCGAATAACGCAAGGCAGGACGGGACGGCGACGTGCGAAGCGAAAGGCGACGGCACGGACTAGCCGTTGCTGGTGTGGCGTAAGCCACGCCAGCAGGTAAAACCCCTCGGTATCTAACAGAGGGGTACGTTTGCAAATAGACAATAGACAAAAAACATAGGAAACATAAGGCTTCTGGCATGGTTTTCTAGCAAAAATCAGTTGTGAAGTCGCCTTAAAAAACTTCACACTTTACAGATTGGGGGTATGGTTCTGAATGAAGAACAATGGATAAAAGAATTACGGGAGAAACGGATTGCTTACGGTATCTCACAAGGCAGGCTGGCGTTGGCTTCTGGTATCACAAGGGAATATCTCAATAAGATAGAAAGCGGAAAAATGAAGCCGTCAAAGGAACTTCTGGAAATTCTGCATAAGGAACTGGCAAGGTTCAATCCAGAAGCACCGCTTACCATGCTGTTTGATTATGTGAAAATTCGTTTTCCCACGCTGGATATACAGCACATCATCAAAGATATATTAAAACTGAATATCAATTATATGCTTCATGAAGATTACGGACATTACAGTTATACGGAGCATTATTCTTTAGGGGACATCTTTATCTATACGTCGGCTGACGAAGAAAAAGGTGTCCTTTTAGAGTTAAAGGGGCGAGGTTGCCGACAGTTTGAAAGTTACCTGCTGGCACAGCAACGAAGCTGGTATGACTTCCTCATGGACGCACTCATAGACGGTGGCGTGATGAAGCGTATCGACCTTGCTATCAACGACCATACGGGCATTTTGGATATTCCAGAGCTTGCGGAAAAATGCAGGAAACGGGAATATATCGGAAAGTCAAGAAGTTATAAGTTCTACCAGTCGGGCGAGCTTATCAAGCACAGAGAGGACGACAGAGAATATATGGGGCGTACCCTTTATCTTGGTTCGCTGAAATCAGATGTGTATTTCTGTATCTATGAAAAGGACTATGAGCAGTATGTCAAGCTGGGGACACCTCTGGAAGAAGCCGACATTATCAACCGTTTCGAGATACGGCTTCGCAATGAACGTGCCTATTATGCAGTACGAGATTTGCTGACCTATTATGACGCAGAACAGACCGCCTTTTCTATTATCAATCAGTATGTGCGGTTTGTTGATGAAGAACCAGACAAGCGGAAAAATGACTGGAAACTCAATGACCGCTGGGCTTGGTTTATTGGCGATAATCGGCAAAGTCTGAAACTAACGACAAAGCCAGAGCCTTACACTTTAGACCGCACATTGCGTTGGGTACAAAGGCAGGTAGCACCGACCTTGAAAATGCTGAAAAAGATTGATAAGGGAAACGGTACAGACTACATGGAAACAATCGAACAGCAGGCAAAGCTCACAGAAAAGCATGAAATGATAATCAAACAGCAGACGACCCCTGCAAAAGATTTGGTGGAAAGTTAGGAGTGATAAAAATGTGGGAATTAGTAAAAGACTTCCTGCTGGTATCTATGGGAATGGGTATCGGCATAGTCTTGATGTGTATTTTAAGTGTCGGCAAAGAAGCTGACAGATATATAAAAGAAATCAAAGAAAGCGAGGACAATTAAATGAATTTCGGTCAAAATTTGTATCAATGGTTTTTAAGTAACGCACAGAGCTTAGTGCTTATGGCGATTGTTGTTATCGGTATCTACTTAGGGTTCAAACGTGAGTTTTCCAAACTTATTGGCTTCTTGGTAGTTGCCTTGATTGCTGTCGGCTTGGTATTCAACGCTGGCGGTGTGAAAGATGTACTGTTAGAGCTGTTCAATAAGATTATCGGTGCATAGAATTTTATTGTGATGCTGATATGAGAATGGTATAATGTGGATATATAAAATTCTGATTTATGGGGGCGTTATTTTGAAGAAAGCAATGATATATGTTCATGGTAAAGGTGGAAGTTATCTTGAAACTGAACAGTTCAAAAATATTTGTTTAGATTTTGATGTTTTTGGAGTAGATTATAATGACTATTTCCCGTGGATTGTAAAAAATAAAATTATGGAAGTCTACGATAAAATATCTGAAAAATATGACTACATATATGTACTTGCTAATAGTATCGGAGCTTATTTTACAATGCACACATTACAGAATTTCAAGATTGAAAAAGCATTATTCATATCGCCTATACTTGATATGGAACAACTTATAGTAGATATGATGAGCTGGGCGAATGTGTCTGAAAAGGAACTTTCTGAAAGAAAAGAAATACCAACTGATTTTGGAGAAACATTATCGTGGGAATATCTATGTTTTGTTCGGGCAAACCCGATAAATTGGAAAACGCCTACTGAAATTTTGTATGCTGAACATGATAATCTTACATCACGTCAAACGGTAGATAAATTTATTGATAGACATTGTGCAAATCTTACCGTTATGAATGACGGAGAACATTGGTTTCATACTGACGAACAGATTTTATTTAGAGATAATTGGCTAAGAAAAGTTATACAATAGAATTTAGATTTTATATCCATACATAAAGCAGTTAGTTTTAGGATTGACTGCTTTTTTCTTATCAAAATTTCAGATTGGAGTGATGAAATGGTGTCTGTTAGAGCTGTTCAATAAGATTATCGGTGCATAGAATTTTATTGTGGTGCTGATATGAGAATGTTATAATGTGGATATGAAACACAGTATCTAGGAGTGATGAAATGAAATATATAATGCTTCATGGTTTGGGACAATCTTCTGAAAGTTGGAGTGATACCGTAAAAGTATTCAATGATGATTTTGAAGTTTTATGCCCTAATTTATCAGATTGGCTTTCTGGGAAAACACCATGTTATGATACATTGTATCGGACATTGGAAACATACTGTGAACAGTTTGAAGAACCGCTAAATATTTGTGGACTTTCTTTAGGTGGTATTCTTGCTATGCAGTATGCGATAGAACACCCAGAAAAAATGAACTCATTAGTATTAATAGGCACACAATATGAAATGCCAAAGTATCTGTTAAAAATGCAAAATCTGATATTCCGTATTATGCCTTGTTCAGCATTTGGAAAAATGGGCTTTCAGAAAACAGATTTTATCAATCTATGCAAATCTATGACAGAACTTAATTTTAAACATGAACTGAAAAAAATATCATGTTCGGTACTTGTTGTCTGTGGCGATAAGGATAAGATAAATAAAAAAGCTTCTTTAGAATTGCAACAACAGATAGAAAACGCAGAAATAGCTATTATTGAAAATGCAGGACATGAAGTAAATACAGATAACCCAACACTACTAGGGCAAAAGTTAAATGTATTTTTCAAACAATATGTCTGATAAACAATTTCATATCCATACACACAAAGCAGTTAGTCTTAGGATTGACTGCTTTTTTCTTACCAAAATTTCAGATTGGAGTAATGAAATAGTGTCTGTTGGAGCTGTTCAATAAGATTATCGGTACGTAAAATTTTATTGTGGTGCTGATATGAGAATGCTATAATTGGAGCATAAAAAATGAACTTATATGTGGTTAATATTTCTTTACTTTATGACAAATATTAGTGAATTATACTGATGTAATGAATGGTTGACAAATTGCCAACAAAGGTTGGTTGCAAGAAATCATCATATTTGCAATACTCATTTTGCGGTCGCAAATATAATTTATTTTAGGAGGCTACTTATGAACTTTAATGAAAAACTGATAAATTTAAGAAAGTCCAAAGGTCTTTCACAAGAAGAATTGGGAAATGAACTAAAGGTTTCCAGACAAACAATTTCAAAATGGGAGTCTTGTCAGTCATACCCAGATTTTCAACGATTAGTATTATTGAGTGATTTCTTTGGATTGACATTAGATGAACTGGTAAGAGATATTGACGTGCAAGAAGTAAGAGAAAAAAATTTAAATAATGAAAAATTATCTTCCATATACGATGATATAAATGAGGGGAAAAAATTTATTAGGCTATGTTATATAATTGGAACTGGAGTGCTAATATTTTTTTCACTTATCGTTCTTTATGGTGTGTTTTTCTCAAAATAAAATATAAGTTCTTATATATTTTAAAAAGCAGTTAGTCTTAGGATTGACTGCTTTTTTCATACCTAAATTTCAGATTGGAGTGATGAAATGAACGATATTTTTAAGGATATGCAGGCAAACGTCGGCTGTGAATACATTTCCGACCTGCCCTTTTACAAGCGTAAAGTGTGGCATGAAATGAAACGACTGACCCCTGCCGACTATGAAGAAAGACAGTTAGAAGATTTTTCTAAATATGTGTTTGGTATGTCGTACCAGACCTTACAAGATGTGATGAAACAACAGAAAGGACGTGAGGAACAATGCAGGAAACAAGGGTGCTGGTGGAAACGAGAGGAACAACTGGCGAAGAAACAACATCATACTGGTTCGACTTACCGATAGATGTTGCCGAGTTTGAAGAAAAGTTAGGTATCGGTGCAGAAAGTGGGGATTACCGCATTATCGAAAAGGTACTGCCTTTTGCTGATGAAGTCCACGAACATACAAGCGTCTATCAGCTCAACGAATTAGATTTTATGTACCGCCAGCTTTCAAGTGATATGCAGGAAGAATATATATCACTACTTACGGTATTTGAAAATTTAGAAGCACTTTATATTTGCAGGAACGTAATTACCGTTTATCCAGACTGCAAAAGCATGATAGATGTTGCAAGGCAAAAGCTGATGAACGACCCGACATTTAAACATTTGTCCGAGGACTGTCAAGAATATTACTTTAACTTTGAAGCCTACGCTTCTCACTTGCAGGAACACGGGAAATTTTTAGTAACGGAACACGGTATATTTGAACTGCCAGAGTAGGAAATGAGGTGGTGCTTATGATTGATGATATGGCGGTTTACATTGCTAATCTTGGCAAATACAATGAGGGATATTTAGTCGGTGCTTGGTTCACGTTTCCCATTGACGAGGAAGATGTAAAAGAAAAAATCGGCTTGAATGAACAGTATGAGGAATACGCAATCCATGATACCGACAACTTCCCCATTGCGATTGGCGAGTATGTTTCCATTGAAGAACTCAATGAGATGTATGAAATGATAGAGGAACTTCCCGACTATATCGTAGAATGTCTGGACGAATTTATCAGCCACTACGGGACGCTGGAAGAAGTCGTGGAACATAAGGACGATATTTATTATTATCCCGACTGTGAAACCATGACAGACGTTGCTACTACTACATAGATGAATTGCAGGCACTTGGCGATATTCCACCCAGCTTACAGAACTACATTGACTATGAAGCTACGGGCGAGATTTGGATATGGGCGGTTGCTTTATTGAAACAAGCGAGGTATGTGCGAGATACCATATTAACGCTGGAAGATCAGCGACAAGGATTGTTGCTACTGACAGCATGAATAAATTGAGTAAGGGCTTCAAATAGACTAAATTTGCGTAAATAAATTAGTACAAGAAAATAATAGTCATTGATATTAGAACGGTAGGAATTTATAATATGACTTACACAAGAAAAGAGGTGCTTTAAAAATGAAACATATTATGATTGTTGATGATGATATACATATAAATCAAATGTTGGAAGAAGTTCTCACAAGTGCAGGTTATAAAGTAACTCATGCTTATTCTGGTACAGAAGCCCTGCTTCTTTTGCCTAGCACAAAACCAGATTTAATTTTGCTGGATTTAATGTTGCCAGGGTTAAGTGGCGAAGAAATTATAGAGGAAATTTCACATATACCCGTTATTGTAATTAGTGCAAAAATAGATACTAAAAACAAAATATCTTTGCTATTAAATGGTGCAGTAGATTATGTTACAAAGCCATTTGATGTAGACGAGTTACTGGCACGGATTGTTGCTCAACTTAGACACAGTCAGACTAATTCTATAAATTCCATTTTAGAACATGAAGATATTCGATTGGACTTAAACACCCGTACTGTATCTATTAAAAATATAGAAGTTAAATTAACAAAAACAGAATATGCGATATTGAAAATACTAATGGAAAATCCCAAACAAGTTATTACTAAAAATATTCTGCTTGAACGTATAAGCGAAGAAACACCTGATTGTATGGAAAGTTCACTAAGAGTGCATATAAGTAATCTAAGAAAAAAATTAAGGGACATTTCTGATAGAGAATATATTGAAGCAGTATGGGGGATTGGATTTAAAATGGCTGAAGAATAAATCTTTACACTTTCTTAACAATTTCCTTAACAGCTTTCTTAACACTTTTGATTTAGTATTTTGACTGTAAATAAAGGAGGCTGAAAAAATGGAATATGTATTGAAAACGAAAGATTTAAAGAAAACATACGGTAATTATAACGCATTAAATGGACTTTTAATGAATGTTCCTAAAGGTTCTATCTACGGTTTGATTGGTAGAAATGGGGTTGGAAAAACAACTTTAATTCGTTTGATTTGTGGATTACAAAAAGCAACGGAGGGGGATTTTTCGCTATACGGAATAAATAATCACTCTAAAGAGATTGTTCGTACCAGAAAACGAATAGGAGCTGTTGTTGAAACACCGTCTATTTATTTAGATATGAGTGCGGAAGATAATTTAAAACAGCAGTATCGGATATTAGGTATTCCCTCTTACAGCACTATTCCAGATTTATTAAAATTAGTCGGACTTGAAAATACGGGTAAAAAGAAAGCTAGAAATTTTTCTTTAGGTATGCGTCAACGACTAGGAATTGCAATCGCTTTATCGGGTTCTCCAGATTTCCTTATCTTAGATGAGCCGATAAATGGACTTGACCCACAAGGTATTATTGAAATTAGAGAACTGATTTTAAAACTTAATCACGAACATGATATTACGGTTTTAATTTCCAGCCATATTCTTGATGAGCTTTCTCGCATTGCCACACATTTTGGATTTATAGATAAAGGGCAAATGATACAAGAAATAAGTGCTTTGGAATTAAATACGAAATGTAGGAAATGTGTAAAACTGACCGTTTCAAATATGGAAGTGTTATGTAACGTTCTCACAGAAAAAGGATATGATTATTCTGTCATATCAGATAAAGAAATAGATGTATTTGCCAAATTAGATATAACATCACTTGTTGTAGAACTGGCAAAAAAAGAATGCAATGTTCTTAATATTCAAGAGCAGGACGAAAGCCTAGAGAATTATTATATCAATTTGATTGGAGGAAACCGTAATGAATAACTTACTTTCAGCATATTTTCAACGCTTACTTAAAAGTAGATTGTACTGGTGTTTGCTTGGACTTATGATACTTTCTGGAATAATTATTCCTATACTAGCACACCGTGAAATGATAGCATATGGAACAGATTATACTTTAGAAAGCAGACTGGTATGGCATTTTCTTATAATCGGTTTTATTGTTGCTATCTTCTGTTCTTGGTTCTTAGGAACAGATTATTCAGACGGAACAATTAGAAATAAAATCATTGCAGGCAATAGTCGTTTAAAAATATATATTTCTGCTTTGCTGATATGTGTGATTGCCAGTGTTATTTTAGTGGTGGCACATCAAATAACAATCATTGGGCTGGGTACTTGGTTAATAGCTCCATTTAAAACCGATATTCACACTATATCTTTAATTATAGGGATTTCTATTCTTGCAACAATAACATTTGCTGGAATAAATACCATGATTGTTATGATAAATCAAAATAAGGCTTCTTCTTCAATCATCTGTTTAGTAGTTAGTTTATTGATGTTTGGAATATCATTTTATGTGTTAAGTGTGTTGTTTTCTTCTGATATGGCTCATTCAGATAGCATTGTGAAACAAATTTATGAATTTTTAAATATCTTTTTACCAACAGGACAACTTTTAAATTTAATCAATTTGCAAACTACACAAGCTACGGAAATGATTATTTACAATATACTTATACTTGTAATAAGCACGGGAACAGGTATAATGGTCTTTGAGCAAAAGAATTTGAAATGAATTTGTAGGGAATGATGTTATGTTGTGGAAAATAATGGTGTTTTTCTTGTTGGTAATAATATTTGCTTTACTTTTGAAAATCTTTTATATGAGAAAAGCAATTAGAGAGATAAAAAGAGGGTTTTCAGAAAAATTATATACAGATACGAATACTCCGATTATGCTTTCCTCACATGATAAATTGGTTTCTTCTTTAGCAAATGATATAAATGTAGAGTTGAAAGAATTGCAAAAACAAAAGCACCGCTATATACAAGGCGATAAAGAATTAAAAAACGCTATTACGAATATATCCCATGACTTACGAACTCCTCTTACAACAATTTGCGGTTACTTAAGCTTATTAGACAAAGAAGAAAAAAGCGAACATATTGCCAGACAATTATCAATCATTAAAAATCGTACTTTTGCATTAAAACAGCTGGTAGAAGAACTATTTCGATATACAACTATTATTTCTGATACCGAAAATAGCGTTTATACAGAAACCGTAATCAACAATGTTTTAGAAGATTGTATTTCGTCCTATTATGCGATATTTAAGGAAAAAGGCATTACTCCGAATATAAATTTGTGCGAACAAAAAATTGTGCGTTCCGTTGATAAAACTGCCTTACTTCGTATTTTCAATAATGTTATAGATAATGCAATCAAATATAGTGAGGGAGATTTAACAATATCATTATTTGAAAATGGGAAAATTGTATTTTCAAATCACACTTCTGACCTTAACGAAATACAAATTGGAAAATTGTTTGATAGATTTTATACAGTAAATACCGCAAGAAAATCTACGGGGTTAGGTTTATCTATTGCCAAAGCGTTGATTGAAAAAATGGACGGTAATATTTCTGCTGATTATAGCAATAATGTTTTAAGTATTATTATTAAATTGAATGAGGTTTAAAAGAAAGCAGTTAGTCTTAGGATTAACTGCTTTTATTATGGAAAGGAGTCAAGTATATATGAAAGAAAAACGAACTAATTGTATTCGTGATAGTAATCGAAAATAATAATATAAATTAAGCTGGAAGATCAGCAACAAGCATGGTTGCTACTGACAGCGTATTTCTCTTTAAGGGACAGTCTGAAAATGGCTGTCCTTTTCCATTTAGAAACTTACGAAAGGAGCTGAAAGAACTTGAAAAAGATTAAATCTTATACGGGTATCTGGAACGTGGAAAAAGTCTTGTATGCAATCAATGACTTTAACTTACCCTTTCCCGTTACCTTTACACAGATTACATGGTTTGTGATTACAGAATTTATCATCATTCTGTTTGGGGATATTCCTCCACTTTCCATGATTGAGGGAGCATTTCTCAAATACTTCGGTATTCCCGTTGCTCTCACTTGGTTTATGTCGCAGAAAACCTTTGACGGAAAGAAGCCGTACAGCTTTTTGAAATCACAGATAACCTATGCCCTGCGACCAAAAATCACTTATGCAGGAAAAGCCGTAAAACTGCATAAGCAGATACTCAATGAAACAATCACGGCAGTAAGGAGTGTGAACTATGTTCCCGATAAAATATATTGACAATAACCTTGTCTGGAACAAGGACAATGAGGTATTCGCCTACTATGAGCTGATACCGTACAACTATTCTTTCTTATCCGCAGAGCAGAAATTTATCGTGCATGACAGTTTTCGACAGCTAATCGCACAGTCCCGTGAGGGTAAAATTCATGCGTTGCAGATTGCGACGGAAAGCTCCATACGAAGTATGCAGGAGCAGTCAAAGAAACTGGTAACGGGAAAATTAAAGGAAGTTGCCTACCAGAAAATAGACGAACAGACCGAAGCGTTAGTATCAATGATTGGGGACAATCAAGTGGACTACCGCTTTTTTCTTGGCTTTAAGCTCATGGTTACGGAAGAACAGCTCAATCTGAAGAACATCAAAAAATCGGCGTGGCTGACGTTCACGGAATTTCTCCATGAAGTGAACCACACGCTGATGAATGATTTTGTTTCCATGCCGAATGATGAAATCAACCGTTACATGAAAATGGAAAAGTTACTGGAAAATAAAATCTCCCGTCGCTTTAAGGTGCGTCGCTTGGAAATCAATGATTTTGGGTATCTCATGGAACATCTTTACGGCAGGGACGGTATCGCCTATGAAGATTATGAGTACCAGCTACCAAAGAAAAAATTGAACAAAGAAACGCTGATAAAATACTACGACCTTATCCGTCCGACAAGGTGTGTGATTGAAGAAAGCCAGCGATATTTACGATTGGAACATGAGGACAAGGAAAGTTATGTGTCCTATTTTACCGTCAATGCGATTGTCGGCGAGCTTGATTTTCCGTCGTCTGAAATTTCTATTTCCAGCAACAGCAATTCACATTCCCCGTGGATACTTCTATGAATGTAGAAATCGTGGAAAATCGAAAAGCATTAACAACCGTCCGCAATAAGAAAAAGGAATTGAAAGACCTTGACAATCACGCTTATCAAGCAGGAAGTGAAACCAGCTCAAATGTGGTGGACGCTTTAGACAGCGTGGACGAGCTGGAAACGGACTTAGACCAGAGCAAAGAAAGTATGTATAAGTTAAGCTACGTGATACGGGTGTCTGCACCCGATCTTGACGAGCTGAAACGCCGTTGTGATGAAGTCAAGGACTTTTACGACGACCTCAATGTAAAGCTGGTGCGTCCTGCTGGGGATATGCTGGGGCTTCATTCTGAATTTCTTCCTGCCAGCAAGCGATATATCAACGACTATGTGCAGTATGTAAAATCAGATTTCTTGGCAGGGCTTGGTTTTGGTGCGACACAGCAGTTAGGCGAAAACACGGGTATCTATATGGGCTATTCCGTTGATACGGGAAGAAATGTATATCTGCAACCCTCTCTTGCTTCGCAGGGAGTGAAAGGAACGGTTACAAATGCCCTTGCTTCTGCTTTTGTCGGTTCACTTGGCGGTGGGAAGTCATTCTGTAATAACCTGCTTGTGTATTATTCTGTTTTGTTTGGCGGTCAAGCGGTTATCTTAGACCCAAAATCAGAGCGTGGCAACTGGAAAGAAACGCTCCCAGAGATAGCCCATGAAATCAATATCGTAAATCTTACCAGCGACAAAGATAATGCAGGACTTCTTGACCCATTCGTGATTATGAAGAATGTAAAAGACGCTGAAAGTCTGGCAATCGACATCTTGACATTTTTAACGGGTATTTCCTCTAGGGACGGCAAAAAATTTCCCGTGTTACGAAAAGCGGTGCGTTCCGTTACCCAGAGCGACAGTCGGGCTTGCTCCATGTGATAGACGAGCTACGCCGAGAAGATACACCCATATCAAGAAATATCGCAGACCATATCGACAGTTTCACGGACTACGATTTTGCACACCTGCTGTTTTCGGATGGTACGGTGGAAAATGCTATCAGTCTGGATAACCAGCTCAATATCATTCAAGTAGCAGACTTAGTATTGCCAGATAAAGATACCACCTTTGAGGAATACACGACCATTGAATTGTTGTCGGTGTCTATGCTGATTGTCATTAGTACCTTTGCTCTCGACTTCATTCACAGCGATAGAAGCATTTTTAAGATTGTCGATTTGGACGAAGCGTGGGCGTTCTTAAATGTGGCACAAGGAGAAACGCTATCAAATAAACTGGTGCGAGCTGGACGAGCTATGCAGGCAGGCGTTTATTTCGTTACACAATCCTCTGGGGACGTGTCAAAAGAAAGTCTGAAAAATAATATCGGCTTGAAATTTGCCTTTCGCTCTACGGACATTAACGAGATAAAACAGACCTTAGAGTTTTTCGGTATCGACAAGGACGACGAGAACAACCAGAAACGGCTTCGTGATTTGGAGAACGGACAATGCTTATTACAGGACTTATACGGGCGTGTCGGTGTGGTGCAGATACACCCAGTCTTTGAAGAATTACTACACGCCTTTGATACCAGACCGCCCGTGCAGAGAAATGAGGTGGAGTGATGAAAGAAAGGATAAAAGGTGCGTTCACAAAAAAGAAGATTTTCCACGTTCTCAAAATGGCTCTGTTCGTGGTGGCACTCTCCCTTATCCTGCTTTCACTTTTGGGGACGGTGCTCATGCGACGGGGCTTGTGGACGATACCATAAACGCAGAAAATCTGTATTCCAAATATCCGCTTTCCAACTACCAGCTTGATTTTTATGTAGATAATAGCTGGTCGTGGTTGCCGTGGAACTGGCTGGACGGTATCGGAAAATCGGTACAGTACGGGCTTTACTGCATTACCAACTTTGTCTGGACGATAAGCCTTTATTTAAGCAATGCAACGGGCTATGTGGTGCAGGAAGCCTATAAACTGGACTTCATCAACGATATGGCAGATAGTATCGGAAAAAGCATACAGACCCTTGCAGGTGTTACCGAGAACGGCTTTTCTTCTACGGGCTTTTATGTTGGTTTCCTGCTTCTCATTATTTTAGTAGTGGGAATGTATGTTGCCTATACGGGACTTATCAAACGGGAAACCAGCAAGGCACTTCACGCTGTTATCAACTTTGTTGTGGTGTTCGTGCTGTCCGCTTCATTTATTGCCTATGCTCCCGACTACATCAAGAAGATAAATGAGTTTTCATCAGACATCAGCACCGCTTCTTTGGACTTGGGAACAAAAATCATGCTCCCCAACTCTGACAGTGAGGGTAAGGACAGCGTGGACTTGATACGGGACAGCTTATTTTCTATTCAAGTACAACAGCCGTGGCTACTTCTACAATTCGGTAACAGCAACGCAGAGGAAATCGGGACAGACCGTGTGGAAGCTCTGGTATCGGCAAGCCCAGAGGACGAGGACGGAAAGACCAGAGAGGAAGTCGTGAAAACAGAAATCGAGGATAACGACAACAACAATCTGACGATACCGCAAGTGGTAAACCGTTTAGGTATGGTGTTCTTCCTCTTGTTCTTCAATTTAGGGATAACGATATTTGTATTCTTGCTTACGGGCATGATGTTGTTCAGCCAGATACTTTTTATTATCTTCGCTATGTTCCTGCCTATTAGTTTCCTGCTCTCTATGATACCGAGCTATGAAAGCATGGCAAAGCAGGCAATCGTGAGGGTATTTAATACCATTATGACAAGAGCAGGAATTACGCTCATTGTAACGGTGGCGTTCAGCATTTCCAGTATGTTTTATAACATTTCCACAGATTACCCGTTTTTCATGGTGGCGTTCTTACAGATAGTATGTTTCGCTGGTATCTACATGAAGCTGGGCGACTTAATGAGCATGTTCTCACTTAATGCTGGCGACAGTCAAAGTATGGGACGACGCATATTCCGCAGACCGTATCTGTTTATGCGACATCGGGCTAGGCGTATGGAACACTGTATTGCAAGGGCGGTAAGTGCTGGCGGTATTTCGGGCGGTGTGGCTGGTGCGGTAGCTGGAAGTGCCGTTGCTGGCAAACGGGCTGAAAGAAAAAATACAGCTTCTAAAGAAAATCGGGGCAATACCACTTCTAGCATGGGACAGCGTGCAGGTTCAAAAGTCGGTGCTGTCTTAGATACGAAAAATAAAGTGAAAGATAAGGCAAATGCTGTCAAAGAGAATATCAAGGATATGCCGACACAGACCGCTTATGCGGTGTATTCCGCAAAGGAAAAGGCAAAGTCCAGCGTGTCCGACTTTAAGCGTGGCATGGTGCAGGAACAGCAGTCCAGACAGACGGGACGCTTGGAAAAGCAGGAACAGCATAGGAAGAATATCGCTGACAAGCGTATGGAGCTTCAAAAAGCACAAGAAGCAAGGCAGGCACAGCGAAAGGCTGACGGATCAGCGACAACGGGAGCTACCCGTCCCCATGAGCGACCAGCCACAGCTTCAACTATTCCAAAGCCGAGTGCGGAAAAAATGCAGGAAGTCAAACGCCCTGCCACAGCTCCGACTTCTAAAGGTAGTGAGCCAGTCAAGACAAATGTTATCAAAGAGCGTCCGTTATCTTCCGGTGCTTCTGATAAGCAAGTGCCCCAGTCTGCACAGCCAGCACATAGGCAGAATATTGAAAAAGTTACGGTATCAAAGGAAACACGCCAGAATTACAAAGCAGAGCGTACTACAAAGACACAGACCTTTGAACAATCAAAGCGTACAACGGAACATACCGAAAAGAACCGTAACCTTGTAACAAAGAAAGGACAGAAGAAAAAATGAAACTGAAACATATCGCTATCATTGGCAGTCTGTTTCCTATCCTCTTTTCTCTAGTGCTTTTCTTTGGGGTATTGATTAGTGCGGACAGCGACGACGAGAACAGCAACTTTTCTTCGGGCATTACGGGTATGAACTTATCCGCAGAAGTTTTGAAACATCAGCCTATGGTAGAAAAATACGCCAGAGAAAACGGCATTTCCGAGTATGTCAATGTGTTATTGGCTATCATTCAAGTAGAAAGTGGCGGTACGGCAGAAGATGTTATGCAGAGTTCAGAAAGTCTTGGTTTACCGCCTAATTCCTTAGATACGGAAAGCTCAATCAAGCAGGGGTGTAAGTATTTTGCGTCCCTGCTTTCTTCCTGCAAAAATCAAGGTATCGATGATTTGAATGTAGCGATACAGTCCTATAACTATGGCGGTGGTTATGTGGGATATGTGGCAGGAAAAGGAAAAAAGCACACCTTTAACCTTGCGGAAAATTTTGCCCGTGAAAAATCGGGTGGAAAGAAAGTAACCTACACCAACCCGATAGCCGTTGCGAAGAATGGGGCTGGCGGTATGGCTATGGAAATATGTTCTATGTGGAATTAGTCAATCAATATCTGACCGTAGCACACTTTGATAATGCGACGGCACAAGCGATAATGAATGAAGCGTTGAAATATCAAGGCTGGAAGTATGTGTATGGTGGTAGCAATCCCAACACTTCTTTTGACTGTTCGGGACTGACACAATGGTGCTATGGAAAAGCTGGTATCTCTTTACCGAGAACAGCACAGGCACAGTATGACGCAACCCAACATCTTCCGCTTTCGCAGGCAAAGGCTGGGGACTTGGTATTTTTTCATTCTACCTATAACGCAGGAAGTTATGTAACGCACGTCGGTATCTATGTAGGAAATAATCAGATGTATCATGCTGGCGACCCGATAGGATATGCAGACCTAAGCAATAGTTACTGGCAACAACACTTAATCGGTGCAGGACGAGTAAAACAATAGAAAGGACTTGAAAAATATGTTTAAGAAGAATAAGAAACAGACAGAAAATGTCAAAGAAAAAAAGGTGCGTACTGTCAAGGTAGGCACACATAAGAAAACCGTGATTGCGTTGTGGGTGGTGCTTATCGCAAGTGTGAGCTTTGGGGTGTATAAGAATTTTACGGCTATCGACCAGCACACCACCCATGAAAAAGAAATCATTGAACTTCGCTTGCAGGACACCAACGGGATAGAAAATTTCGTGAAGAACTTTGCAAAGTCTTATTACACATGGAATAACAGCAAAGAAGCGATTGAAGCAAGGACGCAGGCAATCAACGGTTATCTGACAAAAGAATTGCAGGACTTAAATGTTGATACCATTAGAATGGATATACCGACCAGCTCCACAGTTGCAGATGTGATTGTATGGAGTATCGAACAGTCGGGAACGGACACTTATTCTGCTACCTACGAAGTAGATCAGCAGATAAAAGAGGGAGAACAGACAACAGCAGTCAAGGCAACCTATACCGTAAAAGTCCATGTGGACGCTGACGGGGATATGGTAATCGTTCAGAACCCTACTCTTGCACCAGCAATCGAAAAATCAGACTATGAACCAAAGACACCAGAAGCAGACGCAAGCGTGGACGCTGATACCACAAATGACGCTACCGCATTTCTGGAAACATTCTTTAAGCTGTACCCGACAGCTACAGAAAAGGAGCTTACCTACTATGTATCGGGAAATGTGCTTGAACCTATCGGCATGGACTACCTTTATTCTGAATTGGTAAACCCTATCTTTACAAAGGACGGGACAATGTGAAAGTCAAGGTTGCCGTAAAATTCCTTGATAATCAGACAAAGGCAACGCAGGTGTCGCAGTATGAGCTTGTGCTACATAAGGATAGTAACTGGAAGATTGTAGGGTAAACAAAAAGGCTTGCGTCATACAATGTATGCTCCGCAAGCCGTATTTACATATAAGCTATTTAGCTGTTACAACTTTTATAAGTCGTTCTGTACCATTGATTTCAGCTAATACAATATCCGTCATACGTTGAAGATTGGCAACATGATATAAACTGACCTGTTCTTCCCATTCTTCCGTATCTTGTTTTTGAATACCCGAAAGGTATTCATGTAAAACAATCATACGCTTTTCTAATAGTGCTTTTTGTTCTTCTAAGGGTAAACAATCAAGGAAAAAAGCCGTGATAGAAAAAATATTTGTATCATAATCGAATTTCAAGAAAGAAGTTCGTAAAGTATCTAATAACACAGCCGTTCCTTGTTCTGTAATTGAGTAGATTGTTTTATCGGGCATATTACCGTCTTTTTGCACTTTGCCAGTGATATATTGCTTTTTTTCTAAAGTTTTAATTGTTGCATATACAGTGGAAGTACCAATATTAAACCAATACTTGATATTCATGTAATCTAAAGTTTTGACAATTTCATAGGCATTAAGCGGTTGATGACTAATAAGTCCTAAAAGCATAGTTGCTGGTTTGGATAACATATAATTTCACACTCCTTGACAAATGTAACGATTTGCGGTACTCTATATATAGAGTAGTATTTATTTGTATCACTTTTGTTTTGATTGTATCACGAATTTTTGAAAAATGAAAGTAGAAAGGAGTTGTGTTTATGCCACAATTAAATAAAGGTGGAAAATTTGTATTTGGATTATCTTCAATACACGATGATTTAACCGTTCAGTTTCCAAAACAAGCACTTGAAGAATATCGAGTGTTAAACGATGATAAAATCATTATTTTTACAGGAAGCAAGGTTACAGGCGGATTTTGTGTAACGACATATCCTCTGCTATCCACGTCAAAATTAAGTCATATTTTACATGAATGCCCACAGTTAGAAAATCAGTCTATTCCGCAAGGGGCATTGGTTACATACAAGGGACGCAAATACGCATGGCTTGTTTTAAAAGAAAATGGAAGTATTCAATTCACACCACAATTACTTGAACAGCTAAATCTTAATGTAGGAGATGAGTTATTGTGTATTAGAAGTAGCGATATTGCATTTACAATGGGCGCAAAAGGACCACTCCTTGAAAAAGCCATAATTACAATGGAAATATCGAGCGATATTAACGGGAGAAAGTTTGATTATGGCAGATTACAAAAAGTTATCAGAGAGCACTTTTAATATGCAGGCAAAAACCTATGATACAGATAAGAACGGGAAACACGCAAGAACACTGTACCAGCACGTTATCAATCAATTAGAAACTATAAAATTTGATAATCTGCTGGACGTGGGGGTGGTACGGGGGAAATCTTAACTACTGTAAAAAGATTATATCCGAACACTTCTATGTATGGGATTGATATTTCAGAAGAAATGTTAAAGAAAGCAAAAGAGAAAGTATTAGATACTGTAACATTATCTCTTGGCGACGCTGAACATTTACCCTTTGAAAATGGTAAATTTGATTGTTTGCTATGCACAGACAGCTTTCATCATTATCCTACTCCTAAAAGAGCGATTGCAGAATTTTGCAGAGTGCTAGATACAAATGGATATTTGATACTGGCTGATTTTTGGAAACCGTTTCCTATCCGTCAAGCAATGAATATCTTTATCCCCTTTAGCAATGAGGGAGATGTTAGAATATATTCAAAAAGCGAGATTATAAATTTCTTAGAAGCTAGTGGATTTCAAGATATACAATATCGAAACATAAATAAATCTGGTTATCTGGTAATAGCGAAAAAATAAGGGAGTGAAATTATGTTAAGACTTAAAAAACGAGATATAAAAAAGGCATTAAAAGTTGGTGCAAAAATGGGTGGTGTGTCATTAGCCAAGGTTAGAGCTGATATAGAAGCAACGATTGATGAAGCAATGAACAGCACTGACCCTGATGTGCAGGCAAATTTCAAAAAAATTTTTGGAAATAAACGCCCTACGCTAGAAGAATATATTTATATCATTACGAAAAAGACAAAAGTGTAATAAAAATCAAGTGCTGTAAGGGGGCTTGTATTATGGAAAGTTTTAAGCATAATCTTATATACTCATATACTACCTAACAGCATTTTATCAATAACTGAATATCTCACAGCTTTAATAGCTCGTACAGACTATATGTTTTGTGCGGGCTTTTTTTGTACCCGAAAAAATTTTTCACTTTTTTTCAAATTCATGCAACAAATCACACCTTGCTGTACAGATATGGTGCGGAAAGAGGGATAAACACTTTTCACGTCATAACGGAAAGGAGGTGTGATGATATGAAACCGTCGGACTTCCAAAAGACAATACAATGTCAATTTGACTGCAAACTCAAACGTGTAGTAAAAGGCATTGTCCGTAATTATCGCAAAGAATTAAAGCGACGAAGAAATAAGGAAATTTCCTATTGTGAACTTCCAGAAATCGTCGTGGAAAATTTGGCAGTCTGGGACGAATACGAAAGCGATTATACCGCCTTTAATGTATGCGGTATTGAGGTTCGTGTCCTTGATGATGATTTAGCCGAAGCGATTAAGTATCTGTCTGAAAAAGACAGAGAAATCTTATTGATGTATTTCTTCTTAGGCATGAGCGATACAGAAATCGGCAATAAATTAAAGATTAACCGTTCAACGTCGTTTCGCAGTAGGAAGAACTCACTTGAAGAAATTAAGGAAAAGTTAAAGGAGAACATGAATGATGAATAACACACGCCCGTCATTTTATCTTATTTCGTCGGCTGTGGACGGCAACGTAAATTCGATTGAAAAAATACTGGCATTTTATGACCCGTACATATCAAAATGTTGCTTGCGTCCATTCTACGACAGATATGGTAATGTCTGCATAGTCGTAGACATGGAACTAAAGGGACGTATCAGAGAAGCACTTATCAAAATGATTTTGGACTTTGATATTCCTTTAGAAACCGAAGAATAACAAGCAGTAACCGCAGAGCATGATTTGTTCAATCCCCTCTTTCCTGCTCTGCCCCTGCTTTTACATGAAAGCAACACGCTTTCGCCAAAGCTCTTTGACAACTGAATAAAGCAGACAGATACGTTTGCGAGATAGCGAGCCACGGGGACTGTACGCCACGACCTTTTCAAAAGAAAGCGAGCGACCCACGCAGTGATCCGAGAGCGACTGTTGGAAAAGTCGTTTTGCCACGACCTATCCTCACAGAATAATGATACGTCCGCATGGTGCGGTTCTGCCCACAAGAATGGGAATAGTTGAAATACTAACGGAGCTTTCCAAAGCCGTCTGCCTGCTTGTAAAAAACGACACACAGTAAAGGGGGTGCATAGATTATGAACAATACTGATGTGCCTATCTGGGAAAAATATACGCTGACGATTGAAGAAGCGTCCAAATACTTCCGCATTGGCGAGAAGAAATTGCGTAAATTAGCCGAAGAAAATCTTGACGCTGGCTGGGTTATCGTAAACGGTAATCGTATTCAGATAAAGCGAAAACAATTTGAAAAAATCATAGATACATTGGACGAAATCTAATGTCATTGAGCCGTAGATATGGTATAATAAGGTATAGCGTATCACGGCTCATTCCATGACGGAAAGGAGCTTTACACTATGTCTAATGTAAAACGAAAAGACAGTAAAAATCGCAATTTGCGTAATGGAGAGAGCCAGCGAAAAGACGGAAGATACGTTTATAAATATACCGATATAT
>ENA-OQAZ01000483-OQAZ01000483.1-human-gut-metagenome-genome-assembly--contig:-NODE-483-length-21843-cov-2.816679_pt1 | contig 21843 bp, 29 predicted proteins | sample MGYA00242737_ERZ504531 | MGnify/ENA primary metagenome ERZ504531 (study PRJEB26092, sample SAMD00036244) | human gut metagenome | host: Homo sapiens | study: EMG produced TPA metagenomics assembly of... | reverse complement strand
TAAAAGAAATGCATGTGGGATACTATACTGTCTTTACCGTTTTATTCAGTAAAAGCATTTATATCCTACACGCACTTCGTTTTACTCTCTTTTATAATTATCCCGCCAGATGAAGCACTCCGATCAGCAGAATACCACACAGTCCATAGTAAGCTACAACCGCAACAAGGTCATTGATGGTCGTAATAAGTGGTCCGGACGCTACCGCCGGGTCGATATTGATCTTCTTGAAGAACAGAGGAATCAGTGTACCCACCGCACCGGAAATTACCATTGCCACCATCAGAGACAGACCGATACAGCCGGATACCGCATACGCGAATGTCCAGGTCTTTCCTTTGAAAAGTGCAATATAAAGTCCTAATACGAGGAATGACAAAATTCCAAGAATCGCACCATTGAAAATGCGATCCGCATCTCTTTGAATACCAGTTCTACTTTCTGCTTTCCTGTCAGTGATTCATCCATCAGAACACGGATCGTTACCGCCAGTGACTGGGTACCGACGTTACCTGCCATGTCCAGGATCAGTGACTGGAAACACATAATGATCGTCAGCTGGCTTACTACCTGCTCAAATACACCTACAACAGAAGATACAACTGTTCCCAGTGCCAACAGAACAAGCAGCCAAGGGAGACGTTTTTTCATGCTCTCTTTGAGTGGCTCTTTCAAATCTTCTTCTGCAGTCAGACCAGCGAACATCGCATAATCTTCACCCATCTCATCATCGACCAAATCTACAATGCTCTGGGATGTGATAACACCGAGAAGTTTATTATCGTTATCCAGGATCGGAATAGAATTTTCCGAATAATCTTTCAATTTTTCGATACAGTCATCGATCAGCTCGTGACCGTATACATATGGATATGATGTCACGATCAGATCCTCAAGACGTGTATCCTGTCTTGCCGTGATCAGATCCTTCAGATCCATCGCACCGTAGAAGGTGTGATCCGCTGTCACCATAAAAATTGTAGAAATATTGTCATTTTTTGCTGCCTGACTGACAAGTTCGGTCATCGCCTGCTTTACAGTAAGATTCTCTCTGATCTCAATGTAATTCGTGGTCATTCTTGAACCGATCTCTTCATCATCGAATGCAGCAATAACTGCCATATCCTTTCTGGCTTCATCATCCATCAGCTCTAGCAAAAGAGCTCTCTTTTCTTTTGGAATCATCCGCAGTACATCTACAACCGCATCTGTTTCCATTCTGGAAAGAATTGCTGCTGCTTTTCGCACATCCATCTCATCCAGATATTCAGCTGCCTGCTTTTCATCGATATACTCGAAGATATCCGCAAGCATGTCCAGATTCAGAATCCGGCACAATTTCCGCCGCTCTGCAACGGAGAGATCCGGGAATACATCTGCAAGGTCATTCTCATGATAGTCTTCCAGTTTGTTTCTCATAATTCCCGGAGAGGCATTGCTTCTTACAATGCCCAGGATCTCAGCTCTATAGTCCTGGTAGTCCTGATAATCCTGTGTATTTTCCATAACTTTCGCCCTCCTTATCCTTTTTCCAGCACAAAAACATGCAGAATCAAAGTCTAAAATTCTCCACATTTCTGTCTTTCATCCAATATTCAATTATGAATGTCAATACGGGAAAACAGGATAAGAAATGCTATACGAACAAACAGAATGAACTGCTGCCATTTTCCCATCCTGCGTATATACTTCGCCCATGACTATCACAACTGTCCATTCTGTTCACCTGCCTTTTGTTTGAATTTGATTAAGAAGCTTTCAACTTCCTACGCTATTATAATACCTTAGTCTACAAAATTCAAACCTTTTCTGTTTATAAAATTATTTTTTTATCAGCTTTTTTTCTTATTTTTAACACTTACATCATTTTATAATTTTTCTGCTTCTTTCCCCACTCGTATTTTATTTATGCATCCGATCTCGCATAAGAATTCTTCATCTGATTGCTCAGTTCGTACAAAACCTTAGACAGTGTATCCGAAGTTTCCTTCTTCACCATCTTCGCAATCTCCCGGTTCGCTTCCCGTTTAATCTGCATACGCTTTGCTATATCACTTTCTTTCGTAAGATCGTCATCATACCGGTTTATGATCTGATGTGCCTTTGCCATCACATGTTCCTGGTAACGCTCAATATGGAAAATAGACTTTTTATAAGAAGCATCTGCCATCGCAGCGATCATTCTGCTTGACCAGTAGAAGTTCTCTGTTGAAACTTCCCCTGTCGTATTTGCAAAATATTCCGGTGTTTCATCAATATCTGCATAGAATGGAGCCATTACATTAAATGCATTTGATGCAAATGCCACCCATTCAATTGCGCGGGAATCTTCCGGCTGATCCGGTCTCATCTGGATCAAAGACATAAAATCATTTCGATTGATACCAATGGAACGATACGCACCATTCATTGATTTGTCCCCGTAAGCTCCATACGGATCATAAGGTGTTCCCTGATAATGTGAAGACAGAACATATTTTACATCTTCTACTGTAACCTTCTTTTCCGGAACCATACACCACGGAATATCATCGGATACTGGTGTATAATCTGCATCCGGTCCGTCCCAGCTGTATGAATTTGGATTCAGGTAACGTTCCATAAACCAGGCTCTCGGTGTATTGTATACATGATCCGAGTCATCATGGCTTCCAAAAGCATCTCTTGGATTTAAGGTTCCATCCATGGACGGGTTCAGATGATATTTCTCAATGAATTCCTTCATATCCGGAGAACACATATAATTTTTCTGCTCACCAAGTGCATCTTCCAGATCAAATTCATCCATTCCAAGCTGGTTCGGCATCACCACATAAACCTCATCCGGCACTTTTCTGGCAATCCAGTGATGTCCACCGATTGTTTCCAGCCACCAGATCTCATTTACATCCTCGAATGCAATTCCATTCATCTCATAAGTACCGTATTTCTCGAGAATACTTCCAAGTCTCTGCACGCCTTCTCTTGCGCTGTGGATATAAGGAAGCACGATATATACAATGTCCTCTTCCCCGATTCCACCTGCAATTTCTTCCTGGTCGTCTGACTTCGGCTGATATGTAACCAGCGGATCCGCTCCAAGCACACGTGGATTGGATGTGATCGTTTCGGTTGCCGTCATTCCTACCTGCGCTTCATTTACCCCGCTTGCCGCCCAGATTCCTTCCCCCTTGACTGCGTTCGGCATGGCGGTATAACGCATCGGATTCTCCGGTAATTCTATTTTCACATGCGAAATCACCGATTCATATACCTTCGGCTGATCTTCCGGATGGATCACCACAAATTTTTTCGGCATATAAGCGCCTGACGGTGAATCATCATTCCTTGCGATCATCGTGGAGCCGTCATACGATGCCTTTTTTCCAACCAGTATTGTTGTACAAGCCATTTTATCTTCCTCCTGTTATCTCCTGACAAAATCTTTCGTCTAATTGAAATTATAGAATCATTCCTTCTTTTTTTCAACCACCAGACAATTTGTTTATATTTTAAATTTTTCGTGGACGAATTCGTAAAAACAAAGTAAAGTAATTTTATAAACTTTACACTTTACTTGAGAGGGATTTCCTTATGAATAATGACAAGGATAATGCAACTTTATATGCTGAGCTGGAAGCCGAACGTTTTATGACAGATCAGATTTCCCTGCTTCATGAAGCAGAGGATCTGGCTGACGGTATCAATTTTATGCTCAAATCGATCGGAGAATTTACAGACGCCGACCGTGCTTATGTATTTGAAACCAGTGAAAATCATACTTCTACCAATACTTATGAGTGGTGCGCCGCAGGAGTCAACCCGCAGATCTTACGGATCTTCATATTCTTGTTGTAGAGGATAATGAACTGAACCTTGAGATTGCTGTTTTCTCTCTGGAAGCCGCAGGACTTAATGTATCCACAGCCATCAACGGACTGGAAGCCGTCCGGCTTTTTGAAAAATCAAAGCCATATGAATACGACATCATTCTTATGGATATTATGATGCCGATTATGAATGGTCTGGATGCCGCAAAGGCGATCCGCGGACTTTCCCGCCCTGATGCCACAACGGTTCCAATCATTGCCCTCAGCGCCAATGCTTTTGCGGAAGATATCCAGAAGTCAAAGAATGCCGGAATCAATGAGCATCTCGCAAAGCCACTGGAAATGGATAAGGTGTTGAAAGTGATTGCATCATATTGCAAGTAGCAGAAAGAAACAGATACTCGCTATGTATTGCATATTTTTCAGAGTTTCTGTTTTATAAAAAATCGGATTATCAGGCGATCTGTCATTTCCCCGATAATCCGATTTTTATTTTACTTACATCTCAAATGCTTTCTTTATACTGTCATAATGCAGAAACTTTCCTTCTGCGCAAATGCCTTAATTTCATCTAATGTTGCAAACATATAAACCATCTGTCTCCGCCGCCTGAAGATGGAGATCTTTTCATCAATATCCATCACAAAACGATACACATCTACGAAATAATTATCTCCTTCCCCCGGATTCTCTCTCTTGTAAGTGAAAAGATAACCTCCGTCTGCCCGGCTTACATCCAGTCCTGTTTCTTCTCTGACTTCTCTTAATACAGCATCGTAAGACGCTTCTCCCGCCTGCGCAGCACCGCCGGATACCTCCCACCAGCCCGGTGCCCAGGCTTTCGTCATTACCCTTTTAGTGATCAGAAATTCCCCGTCCGGTCTTGCTACAACGCCAAGAACAGTAAGGTGATACTCCCCGTTCTTCAGACACCAATCATTGCGCTTCATCGTTCTTCCTGTTGGTTTCTTATCTGCATCATAAATATCCCATAATTCCATTGTCTGCATCTCCTGTTCTTCTTGTCTGTAGTTTCTTATGTCATTATAATATGTCTTTCAGAACTTCACAATCCTTTATCGTCAGTTTCTCTCTGCCTTTCCAATTTTTCCTTACACTCCTTCTCTCTGTAAATCCTACAATATCTTTCAGCAGTATAATCAGTTCAAATCCGCTCCGGTACGGATAATCTCTTCCCCAGATATGCACTATCCCCTGAAAAGATGCGAACTCCCGTCCCATTACTTTTAACCAGAAAACAGCTGCATGCTCCGATTTTTTTACCAACTCCAGTTCCTTTCCCACTTCAAGATACCGTCTTCTTTTCTGATTTCTTCTGACCTGTGCTTTCCTCAGTAATACACCATTCTGCTCGCAAGTTTCATCCAGATACAGCAAAAGCCCGTCAAATCCTGTGAAATTGATCTGTGCATCCTCTCTTTTGGCATCCTTCCAGTACAGAATATTTCCAGACGGAATCCTCCCTTTTTCCCAGTACATCCGGATAAAGAAAAGCTCCCCGATATGTCTGTTATCATCCAGCGACCGGTCTTCTGTTTTTTCAGCAAATACTGTCTGCATTTTTATCCCCCTCATTTATATTTATCCTCTTCTTTTTTTCTTCCTTTTCCAACACAAGATCACGCCTGCCACAAACAGATTCAGTCCGATCACAGCGTACCATCCCGATACGTCTTCTCGCCTGTCCGGATCGGCTCCGCTCTCTCCGTCACCTCACAGCGTACGCCCCGCACCAGAAGCCGTTTGGTATTGATACCGTAAGGCGTACATGTCAGTAATGTGCAGTAATCCTTCTCCTTATCCAGGGCAAGCAGTCCCGTTTCCTCCGGTTCTACAATATCGATCCGATCGATTGATAGAAAATCGTCTGCCGGAGCACTGTAATTGTAAAATAGTCTCCCACCTTCAGCTTATCCAGATCCGAGAAAAGTTTCGCCCCCGGCAGTCCTCTGTGGGAAGAAAGCACCGCATGTGTTCCCTTTCCGCCTATCGGGAAACTGCTTCCTTCCACATGTCCTGCACCATTGCAGATTGCAAAATCACCCGTTCCATGGTAAATCGGAAGTTTCACCCGGATTTCCGGAATTTCCAGATATCCCATCACACCGTCAGATGTCATATTCAAAAGTGCTCCATAACTATCAGCATTTTTGTCATTCGGCACTGGGTTATTCTGTTCCAGAAGCATCACATTATACGCTCTTGTCTGTGCGATTATTTCCTCTTCCTTCCTGGCATCCAGCTTCTCCACTGACCTTTCATATCCATCTACCACCCTGCTTTGCCGACCGGCATTCCAGATCTTTCCGACTTTTGGATAGAGCATGACCGCGATTCCCACAAGAAGGATTCCTGTCCATATAAAAAAGAAAAGTCTTCCCCTTCGTTCCGGCTCATTCACTATCATACAATTCGTTTTCGTCTTTTTGTATTCAACAGGACAACTCCTGCAACAATTGCAATCAGTACTCCACTGACCGTAAAGATCATTTCACCTGTTCCACCTGTCCCCGGAAGAAGTTTTCCTGATTTATTTACAACAACTTTTACCTTTGCTGCAAAATCTGCATTTGTATAAGTTACCTTTGTCTCAGTCTCGCTTTCTGTAACATTTCCGTTTCATCAAGATATGTGCTGGCGTCCGTCCTTGTCGCCTGATCTTTTCGGCACTTACCAGAAATGACTCCGTCAGCTTGTTATATCCTTCTGGTGCTTTTGTTTCTGTAACTCTGTAATCACCCATCTTCAGGCCTTTGATCACCACAGCTCCATCACTTCCGGCTTTCACCTTTCCGGTTCCGGTCTGTCCGCCTTTTACAGTATACACACCGCTTTCTTCTTCTGCCTGAACCGGGAACGGCACTTCAAATTCCACTCCGGTAAGTGCCTCTCCTTTTTCATTGACCTTCTGGATCACAACCGCATAGGTATCTGTTGTTGTAGAATCCTCTATCGAGCTTTTTCCCGGTTCCTCTGTCGTATAATTCCATGAAAATCTGGCACTGTTCTTATTTCCTTCACCGTCGATCACTGCTTTATCGTTTAACACAGCCGTATAATCAATGGTAATTTTTGCCCCGGTATCATAAAGATTTTTCCATCCATTTTCTCCTTCATCCGCTGCCCAAGGGATCGTAACCGGGAAAGTTGTATTTTCAAACTGTTCCAGCGGTTCTTCTTCAATCATCACAGATGTGATCTTTGCTGCATCAAATCCGGTCGGAAGAGTATCTTCAATGATGAATTCCTTGATCTGCTTGTCTGCAACATAATTCGAGGTGTTGATCTGTAAACGGAAATGAACCGTTTCACCGATACTGACATTATTTTCCTTTACCTGTTTACCATCGTCAAGTACAATACTTTTCCCTCCGGCATTCCCGTCATTCCCCGGAGTCCACTGCGGCTCCTTACTGTTTTTGTCCACGATCTGCGCGTCTTTTGCAACACTCGTTACCATGATCATACCGCCATCTTTTAAAGTGCTGGTGACATAATAGTAGCCGTATGGAAGACCGGTAAATTTTAATATAGAGCCATCGGATGTCACACTTGATATTTCTGTACTATTCTTCTTAATCCATTCAATTGCACCTTCGGATAATTGTTCTTTTGACTCTGGTCGATAAGCTTCCTCTTTTGTAAATACATTCCCTGCTGAATCTTTCTCAAAATATGGATTATCAGCAAGATTCTTTTTGGTATACGCCACTGAAGTTCCATCAGCATTTACTTTCGCATCAAACACCTTGTAAACAGAATACACCACTCCTTTTGATGCATTCGCTATCGTCAGACTTCCACTACCTCCTTTCACCACATCTTCCTGTGCAAATGCCGTCACCGACATCCCCACGATCGTTACTGCCATTACCAAAACGGATAGCAGCCGTCTCAATTGTCTCATTCTTTTTCCTCTCTTTCTTTTTATTTTCGTATCCTTTCCTCATTTTACACATCCATACAACCGATTTCCGTTTCTTTTCCGTCCAAAAACGTTTCTTTTTCATCCTTTTTTCGTTTCTTTTACAAAATCTTTTGAACCATTCATTTTTTATTCCTTTTACAGCAGACATTCACAATCAAAAAACTGTACAAAGAATGTGTAGTCCAATAAAATCTCTTCAAAAAATCGGGAGGCTGTCTGATAACAGTCTCCCGATTTTTGCTATATTTCCCATTATTCTTTTTGATTCAACAACGTTCCCAAAGTGTTTTCCGCCCAGCTGTAATTCGTCATATACACTCCTTTGAACAGCTTTTTATGTTTTTCCTCATCCTCCAGGTAGTCATACAGATCACACTCCACATGCTCTGTGCGGATACGGCTCTCCTGATTTACCCGGTGCAGGACTCTTTCGATTCCGTATGCATTTAACGTTTTCCGAAGTTCTTTTACCACTTTGCGGAATTTATCTTTTGTTCTTTTTTCTGTACATTCATCCTCCCATAAATAACTGATTGCATCCCCCCGTCGTCACAAATCCTCCTCTTCTGTCAACCAGAAGTGCCAACAGTTCTTTGGCTTTCTTACATGAAAAAGGAATCGTTTCCCCATCCACAAAAATATCAAAATAACCGAATGTGCGGATCACAATCCTTTTCCCTTCCATCTTTGTCAACTCACTATACATTCTCTTTTCCCCCTTCATTTAATGAGAATCTTTATCATCATACACTATCCAAATGAGCAGACTCAACATTCCATGCCAAAACATTACTTTCGTAACTTTTTCACACTATTCGACATTCAACTTTAACACTCTCTTCTTCTGAAATCTTTCATCTCTTTTCCATCTAACGCTGCATATTCCAGAACATCATCTGTGTTATATACAAGCTTTAATGAGAAAAACGGCTGCTCATTTTCAAGGAGTTCAAAAAAGATCCGATCCCCTTCCCACAATTCCAGTTCTCCGATCTTAGACTTTTCTACCCATTCCAGTTCTCCTTCATCACACGCAATCGGCGTTCCTGTAAAACCATCTGCCGTATAAAGCGACATATATTCTACTACATCTTCGCCATATACAAAGGTTACAATCCCACGATATCTCCAGGATTTCAGCGTGTATCCCGTCTCTTCCCATACCTCACGAAGAAGACATTCCTCCGGCTTTCCCCTTTTTCAAAATGACCGCCTACTCCGATCCACTTGTCTTTATTGATATCATTTTCTTTGACAGTCCGGTGAAGCATCAGATATTTTCCATCCTGTTCAATATAACAAAGTGTGCTTAATTTTACCATTTTACGTTCCCTTTCATACACAAAATATTTTATGAAAATTATAATCTATCTTCTGGTATTTCTCAACTTCCATGACCTGTCTTTTTCCACCATTCCTCCTTCTCTTTAATTGCAAATATTGTCCGCAAATAGTATAATGATGTTTAAGGATTGTGGGAATTGCGTAGCAATAGAGCAATCCGGTTACATCAGTAAGTGGCAAAATTCACTTTTGACACTCACATCGTATAATATCTTCAAATAGACCAAAATTGTAGATAAGGAGTCTCTGTTTTGACAAAAGAAAACTATAAAATAAGCAAAATCCAGATCGGATTTTACTATCTTCTGATGTTCCTGATACTTATCTGGTTTCTGGTAATACAATTCACAGGAATTAACAATCACAATGCCAGAATCCAATCCAGCGACATCACATATCGTGGTACTTTTACCTGGATTCACTCCGATGGAAGCAAAGAACAGATTGCCGTCCCCGGACATTACAATGTTCCTGCAAAAGAGACTATGGTCATTACCACAACACTTCCTGAAAATTATACGCAAAGTTCACTTGCTATACGTTCCTCTCTGCAGGATATCCGTTTCTATATTGACGGAGTGCTTCGCACTGAATACACAACCAAAGACCATCGACTGACTGGGAAAAATTCTGCCAGCTGTTATGTTTTCTGTCCTACTTCAGCAGCAGATGCAGGAAAAGAACTCCGTATTGAGCTGACTACCAATACCTCTAACTATTCCGGTGTAGTCAATGAGATCTATTCCGGAGACAAGAGTGATATCTGGGAATATATTTTTGAATCTTACGGACTTGAGACTATTATTGCTTTCTTCATCTTGTTCGCCGGTATCATTACCATCCTTTTCAGTATCGCACTCGGAATTGTCTATGACAGAAAATTCGATATGGAATATCTTGGATGGTGCATGACCATGGGAGCTACATGGATGCTCGGCGAATCCAAGCTCAGACAGCTTATAGTTCCGAATCCATCTGCACTGGGGACTTTATGCTTTGTGATGATCATGCTCGTTCCGATCCCGGTACTTTTTTATGCAGATCTCATTCAACAGGGGCGTTATAAAAAGCCTTACTTTTACCTTGGCTGTGCGGCATTTGGTAACTTTTTGATCTGTCTGGTTCTTCATCTGACTGGCATTGCTGATTTTATTGAAACTCTGCCGGGCGCCCACGTGATTCTTGCAGTCACCTTCTTTCTGATTTTCCTGACTTTCTGTCTGGATATGCGAAAGAAAGAATACCGAAAAAACAAATTGGTGCTGATTGGTCTGATCATTGCAATGCTTGCCATCGCCATCGAATCCATTTCTACATATTTTGTAGTTTTGATTTCCGGTCTTTTTATTGGTGTCGGTATGTTGATCCTTCTTTTCATTAACATTATCCGTACAATAAAGCATGTGCATACCATTGAAATACATCGTCAAAAAGAGGAGCTTTTGAAACGTAAACGGCAGATGGAAAAAATTTCCTTACAGATGATGCAGACTCTCTCTACAACCATCGAGGCCAAGGACGACTACACCAGAGGGCACTCCCATCGTGTTGCGGAATACTCTGCACTGATTGCGCAGGAAATGGGTTGGAATCGCTCTGAAATCGTCAATCTCCGACATGCAGCTCATCTGCATGATATCGCAAAGTCGGCATCCCTGATATTATTTTAAACAAGCCATCCAGACTGACAAACGAAGAGTACGATGTTATTAAGGAACATACGGTTATTGGCGCTGAGATTTTGAAAAATGTTTCGATCATCAATCATGTAACCGAAGTCGCCCGATCTCATCATGAGCGTTATGATGGCCATGGTTATCCAGACGGTCTGAAAGGGGAAGAGATTCCGATCCATGCGCGGATCGTTGCTGTTGCCGACAGCTATGACGCAATGAATTCCCACCGTATTTACCGTAATTCTCTTCCAAAAGAAACAATTTATGAAGAAATACGCAAAAACAGAGGAACTCAATTCGATCCGGAAATTGCAGATATTTTTCTCAGGCTGTTGAATGAGAATCGTCTGACGATCACAGATACTTATCTGGAAATTGATGACGAGCCAGCTCTTCCTGGCATGGAATTTGAAATCAGCAACTTCATTTCCAATGTTATGAATACGATGAAGAACCAGGAAGAAGCAGAAAATTTTGATCTTCTTACCGGACTCCCTATGCGAAATACCGGTCAGAAAATGATTGCACGGCTGATGCAGGAGCACAATGGCTGTCTGATCTTTATGGATATGGATAATCTGAAAAAGATCAATGATATCTACGGTCATAAAGCCGGCGACCGTGCACTGAAAGCACTTGGAACTCTCCTCTCCGAACATATCGGAAATTCGGTTGGCTGCAGATTTGGTGGCGATGAATTCCTTCTTTTTGTACCGGATGCCGGTAAAAATGAAATATCCGAGCTTATGGAAACTCTGTTTTCCCGCTTTGATTCTGAGAAGAAAAAAGATTTTGAGATCCGTGTTGCATCCATTTCTGCCGGACTTTGCATGTGTACCAAGGGAGATTCCTTTGACGAGTGTTCTTCCAAAGCAGATAAAGCACTCTATTATGTCAAGCAAAACGGAAAACACAACTTCTTTTTCTATCAACAGATGGGCAATACCGTATTCCCGGTTTCCAGCGTAGCAAAAGATCTTTCCCTTGTGGCAAAAGTACTTCGCAACAGCGGAAACTATTCCGGAGCACTTAATCTTAATTACCGTGAATTTTCTAAGATTTATGAGTACATCAACCAGCTTGGAGAACGACATAAATACATTGTTTCCTGGTCATGGTCACAATGGAAACCGCTCCGGATTCTATGATGTATATTGAAAATATTGAACAGGCACTGGAATACATGGAGGAAGCGATCCGTCACAAGATCCGTAAGATTGACGTGTGTACACGGTATAGTGCCATGCAGTATCTGATCATTTTATTTGAACCAGATGAAAGTCAGATTCCAAAAGTTATGGACCGTATTTTTATTCAGTATTATAAACTGTACGATAAACGGAATTTCATTCCGAAGTATGAATATCTTCCGATGAATGAACACTCGGAGGAAATAAATCCTCAAAACACTTCAGATCACCTTAACCAAGATATCCATCCAGTATAGAAATTTTCCTGCATACCAGATCACGACAGCAAGAGATCCCTGCACCATTTACGGCACAGGGATCCCTTTAATCTCTTTCAGTTCCATTCCAATTAGCTAGAAGCACTCCAGAAATATTTTCAGAATCTCCTCATGTGTCATCTTCTTATAACTTCCATCCACCAGATAACAAGAATCCGCAATTTCTTTCAGATCCTCTTTTTTCTCCACGCCTACTTCCCGAAGTGTTGTCGGAAGTCCGATCTCTCTGATAAAATCAGCCAATGCCTCTACGCCAGCTTCAGCCATCTCTTCATCGGTACGTCCATTTCTCGGAATTTTCCATACATTTTCCGCAAACCTGGCAAATTTCTTTGCGCCTGCCTGACAGATATGCCGATAATAAACCGGATGCAGCACAGCAAGTCCACATCCATGACTGCAGTTGGTATAGGCACTGATCTGATGCTCCATCTGATGGCATTCAAAATCACATTTTTTGCCGAGCTTGATGATCCGGTTCTCCGCCATGGTAGACAGCCACATCAGATTACTTCTTGCTGTATAATCCTCCGGATTTACCAATGCCGCACGAAGACTTGTTATCACGCCGCGCATCAGAGCTTCCGAAATATCATCTGATACGTTATCCTCGTCCGGCTCACTGAAATAAGTCTCCATAACGTGAGACAGGATATCAAAGCTTCCTGCCACCATCTGTTTTGTCGGAACAGTATAAGTGTAAGTCGGATCCATTAATGCAAATTCCGGATTGCATTTCGGGTAATCCCGATCTGTCTTGATCATGACCTCTTCATTAGTAATGACTGCTCCCCCGTTGCACTCGCTACCCGTTCCGGACGCTGTTACGATCACGCCAAGCGGCATCGGTTCAAAATCCACAATACCCTTCTTCGCCCAGTACTCATCCCACACATCTTTCTCGCTGACCGCTGCCATGGAAATTGCCTTGCTGCAGTCCATAACCGAACCACCGCCAACTGCAAGGATCCAGTCCACCTGTTTTTCCTTTACCAGCTTTGTGCCTTCCAGCACCTTCTTATAAGTCGGATTTTCCATGATCCCCGGAAATTCAATGATTGTTTTCCCGGCTTTTTCAAGTGCCGCTGTGATTTCCTCATAAACTCCATTTTTCTTGATCGAACCGCCGCCATAGGCAAGCAGAACCTTGTCCCCATGCGTCGCAGCGATTTCCGGCAGATATTCTCTGACACATCCTTTCCCGAAATATACTTTCGTTTTATTTTCAAAAATAAAGTTATTCATCCTTTTTCTCCTTTATGTAATTTAAGCAAAATATGTTTCGGCAGATTTTCTTTTTTCAATGATCTATTCCGAAACATCCCTCTTTTGCCACAGATACTTATATTATAGTCCCTGGAAAAATTTATCGTCAATATCTTTCCGGTTTGTGCACATTCCAAAATGGAACCCGCAATTTTCCCGAATGACTTCTTTACATGGTTTTCCATGCCATCATGTAGTTTATACAGGTTTCTCTCCAGCAGTTTTTATTCAATTTCAAAAAAACATGCAAAATAAACAGATATATGGTATGATAGAAAGCAAAAAACAGAAAGTACAGGAGGGTTAACATATGTATATTACATGTCTGGATGTCGAAGGAGTACTTGTACCGGAAATCTGGGTTGCATTTGCAGAAGCAAGTGGAATCCGGAACTGAAAAGAACCACAAGAGATGAACCTGATTATAACAAACTGATGCGTTGGAGACTGGATACTTTAAAAGCGCATGGTCTCGGAATCAAAGAAATTCAGGAAACAATTTCCAAGATTGATCCGCTTCCGGGCGCAAAAGACTTCCTGGATGAGCTACGTTCCTTCACCCAGGTAATCCTTCTCAGTGATACCTTCACCGAATTTGCAATGCCGCTCATGGAAAAGCTTGATCATCCGACACTTTTCTGCAACAGTCTGGAAATTGCGGAAAATGGTGAGATCACAGACTTCAAGATGCGTGTGGAAAATTCCAAACTAACAACTGTGAAAGCACTGCAGTCCATCGGATTTGAAACAATTGCAAGTGGGGATTCTTACAACGATCTGGGTATGATCCAGGCAAGTAAGGCAGGATTCTTATTCCGTTCAACCGACAAGATCAAAGCGGATTATCCGCAGATCCCAGCCTATGAAACCTATGAAGAGCTGCTTGGCGCAATTAAAGATGCAATGAAATAAAAGATAATTGCATATTGCATGGCGATATGCGTAAAAAACCTTACCGGTTTTCAGTTTTTACGTCTGAAAATGATATGCTCCCTTTTAGGTAGACAAATAAAATAATATAAAACTTGTTACCTGAAAGGGGGTATTTTTATTGGGAAGAAAAGCAAGATACAGTGCTGAAGAAAAGATAAGTGCAGTTCAAGAATATTTAGATGGAAAAGGCAGTATGAAGACGATTGCACAACGTTTAGGTATAGCCTTCCAATCATTCAAACAATGGGTAAAAAACTACGAAGCGATGGGAATAGATGCGTTTAAAACCAATCATAACAAACATTATTCCAAAGCAGAAAAAGAGCAAGCAGTCGCAGCATATTTAGCCGGCGAAGGTTCTCATATGGAAATTTGTCAAAAGTTCAAAATTCTTTCGACCAGTCAACTCAGAAGCTGGATTAAGAAGTATAATGGTCATGAGGAGCTAAAAGCTTCCAGAATGGGAGATACAGGCATCATGACCAAAGGAAGAAAAACGGCATTTAATGAACGGGTAGAAATTGCGGCATATTGCATTAGCCATGATCATAATTACACTGAAACATCTGAAAAATTTAAAGTTTCTTATCAGCAGGCACGAAACTATACGGTTAAATATGAAAGCGGTGGAATTAATGCACTACAAGACAATCGTGGCAAAAGGAAATCGGAGAATTCTCTTTCAGAAATTGAAAAACTTCAAGCAGAATTGAAGATGGAAAAAGCCAAGCGGAAAAAAGCTGAAATGGAGGCATCATTCCTAAAAAAACTCGACGAAATAGAGAGGAGGCGGGGTTAAGCCTGTTGAGGCAAGGGCAGATTTATCAGGCAATTAAAGAGGAAAACGAAACATACGGTTACCCAATCAGTGCACTTTGCAAACTTGGAAATGTAAGCAGATCTGCTTATTATAAATGGCTTCATAGAGAGATTCCAGCTAATGAAATTAAAAACTTGCGTATTTCAGATGCAATCGAAAAGATACACACGGATTCTCCTGACAAAGGCTATCGAAGAATACGAGATGATCTGGAACGCTATTATGGAATAAAAGTAAATGACAAACGGGTTCTTCGTATTTGCAGAAAGAAAAATATTAAATCCACAATTAAATATGCTAACAATGGATGCACACGTCAATCCGCAAATCCACAATACATAGCGGAAAATGTATTAAACCGAGAGTTTTTTGCAGATGCACCTAATCAAAAATGGCTTACAGATGTGACGGAATTTAAATATTACATCGGTTTGGAAAAACATAAGGTGTATCTTAGTGCAATACTAGATTTGTATGATAGACGGATTGTGTCCTATGTAATTCGAGATAACAATAATAACGCATTGATCTTTGATACTTCGACAATGCCATTGCCAGTAATCCAGAGGCACACCCGCTGTGTCATAGTGACAGAGGATTTCAATATACAAATCGAAGCTTCCATAATAAACTGGAAGCTGCCGGAATGACGCAAAGCATGTCCAGGGTTGCAAAATGTATTGATAATGGTCCGATGGAAGGATTCTGGGGGATTATAAAAAGAGAACGTTATTATGGGAAAAGATTTACGAGTCGTACAGCACTTGTTGGCATGATTGAAAGCTACATGGAATATTACAACAATAGACGATTACAAAGGAATCTTGGAGTTTTAACCCCAATGGAAAAACATGAACAATATATATTGGCAGCATAAAAACTGCCACCAGTTTTTCATCTAGTGGCAGAAATAAATTTTATTTTTTTAATTGTCTACTTGACGGGAAGCAGTTCAAAATTGGTAAGGTTTCTCTTTTTTATGCAATATAAAATAATGTCCGGTGATTACAAACACAGCCTCTACACACTGCACTTCTCATATGCAAACAATGCAGCTCCAAGCGCACCACAAAGCTGTGCCTCGTCGCAAATATACAATTTTGCATCCAGCTTTTCTTCCAGTGCTTTGATGATTCCAGGATTCTTTGCCACTCCGCCTGTCATCATATATTCTCCCGGATTCTTTTTCCCAAGACGTGCCGCCAGTGCTCCTACTTCGAAGCAACCGACACATTCAGACCATGGATGATATCTGCCACATCTTTATTCTGAGCACAAGTGATACCACCTCTGACTCAGCGAACACCGTACACATACTGGAAATCACAATATTTTCCTTCCATTCCAATCCTTTTGTACTCATCTCTTCAAGAGAAAGTCCCAAAGTCCGTGCCATCATTTCCAGAAACCTTCCGGTTCCTGCCGCACATTTGTCATTCATCAGGAAATTCTTTACTGCGCCATTTTCATCGATGCTGATTGCCTTGATATCCTGTCCGCCGATATCGATCACCGTCCGCACATTCGGGTTCAGGTAATGCGCACCTTTGGCATGACAGGTGATCTCTGTAATACTGTCATCCCCGCTTTCAATATAAGCACGTCCATATCCCGTCGTGACAATTCTGACAATTTCTTCTTTCTTAATTCCTGCCTTCTCTACGGCAAGATCCAGCTTTCTCCGCACTCATCATGCTCCGCCGCCTGTCGGAATGATCATCGTAGATTTAATTTTTCCGTCCTGATCCAGAATCACAACGTCTGTACTTGTAGAGCCACTGTCGATCCCTGCTACATAATATATTCCTGACTCCATCTTTTTTCTTGCCTCCTCACTGATTCCTTTTCCCGGATCCATGTCTTCCGATCCTTCAATCGTTTCTGCAAATGCCTGGATTCTCGTCAGTAACTGTCCAGCGCTCTGACTTGTAAAATCCGTCTCGATTTTCAGAAGCGGTACTTTGATATTCTTTTTAATGCTCGCATATTCAAATCCATAATAATCACAGAATTTGATCGTATGATAAATAATTCCCTTCAAGTTTGGATCCAGATACAGCTGATTTCTCCGAGTGTTGTTATTCATTCGGAAACATGGGATCTGGCAAAGCAGGGCATCCGCATAAGCCAGAAACATTTTTTCTTCATCCATCTGTCTCATCTGCTCCGGAACAACTGCAAGCTGTCTTCCACCGGTGCAGGTAAGATTGTCCACGTCCATCTGAATATTATCCCGGATCATTTTTTCAAGAATACCCGTTACACGCACACCCATCAGACCAATGTATGGCTTCATTTCTGTCTCATTTTCTGTAAATGAATTTAAAAATGCTTCCTTATCAAATGTTTTTCCGGAATTTTTCGTATGCTTTTTTCAGGCGCATGATTGCCTGTGCATACTTTACCTTCTCACATTCATTATCCTCATGCGGAAGATCCAGCATATATAAAAAAATTGCATTTTCCGGTACTCTCTACAATATCATAAACTCTCCGGGCAGAATCACAGCAGTTCACAAGTACAAGCTGCTTAACCTTTCCTTCCAGAACTGCCTGAATCACAGATTTCCCAAAACCGCACAGATTTGCGTGTGCGATCTGATCCGACATTTCAAAGTTCTCCGGCATTTCCTCCAGTACGGCACACTCTTCTCCAAATGCATTCAATAACTCTACCGGCGTATATTTACAGACATAATGTATCATCTGACCCAGCCCCCTTTCCGTTGATTTGCGGCATATTTTTCTGCTTTATTTACCTTCAGCATCTCCATATAAGCCTGAAGTCTTGTAGAAATCTGTCCATCACTGCTGTTTGCCGGATTACATCCATCTCCATCAAGGATCATGGTTGGAATCCCTGCTTCCTCAAGCGATCCTTTGATCAGACTGGAAGCTCCGATCGTACCTTTGCATCCCCAATGGGTAAAAAGGATTCCTCCATCCACATTTGTCTGCGCCGCAAGCTCTTTTGCCTTCTGGATTCTCTGCTTGACGCTTCCATTGTAAATGCAGTTCACCATCTTTTCTGCCATGGACTCATACGGATCTTCATAATGTGTCTTCTGAAATCCGTCTGCCACAAAGTCACAGGCACTGATATGAATCTGGTCACTGTAATTGAAAATATCCTTTACCGGTTCCTGCAAAAATGGCATCATATGCATCCAGAGAATATGCAGACCTTCGCTCTTCGGTGCCTTTTTCACATCTTCCAGAAGCAATTTCGTGTACTTGACTGCCTCCTGCGAACCCGCCATGAGGTGGCACATGAAAATCGCGTACAGCTCATTGGTCAGGCTCGTGACCGGATCATGTTCTTTGCGCAGTGCCAGCTGTTCATGATAATATGCGGCTGCCTGGTTACTGTTATTGACCGCCTGCCGTACTGCCTCTTCGGAAATCTTCTTTCCAGTAACATCTTCTAAAAATGCTTTCAACTCCCGGAGCTGATCTGCCACATATTTTACAGAATCTTCGTTCTTGTCATATGGTACATCTATAAAAAATCCCGGAAGCATATTTTTCTGCTTCAGATACGGGAAGGTCATCATATTGCTGTCACATGCCAGATTTGTGTAGATCATACATTTTGGCTTTGGCACAAGTCCGGATAGTGCCGCTCCAAGGAAAACTCTGTGATAGGAGCACATCGTTTCCGGAAATCCCTCTTCTTCTGTTTTTCTCAAAAATGTCTGCTCACATCTTGTTCCTGCGATAAAGCAGGACATTGCTTCTACCGAATACGGAGTCAGCTCTGCCGCCGTCAAAAGCTCTCCCGGAACAAAGATGCTGACCATCGCTGAATTTTCAGGCTTTGAAAGTGCTGGATGATATTTTTCATAACAATTCTTGCTACATACTGTCCCGACTTGGGCAGCTTTTTATCTGAAAAAAAGAGCAGTCGTTTCTCCTGAAGTCGATATCCTGTAAGAAGAAGCCTGCGCGCCTTCCCGGGATCCTCCAAAGACATACTGCTCACTGCGTTACCAAATTTTTGTATAATGTCCATTATAGAATTCCTCTCTGTTCTGCCTTTACTTGCTGTCTGATATATTATAGCAGTTGTGTCGGGAAAGTAAAGAGGAATCTATTGACTTCAACGGAACCAATGGAACGTACTTTTTTCAAGATATAATATCTGCTCTTCTATCTCTTACTCAAATTTAATAGCTATCTCAAGAAATTTTCATTGACTCTCGAGTGCGCTTCTATGATATGATGATACCATGGTCAAAAGTATAACAATTATTATTTCTTTACTTCCGGACTTCTTCCATACTTGCTTTACGGAAAAATTCCGCGAATATCAAATCATTACAAAGGAGATTTTTATCATGAGAGAAACTATTTTGGGCAATCATCTGCAAAAAATTCCTTCCATTGCAGTCGGATGCATGCGACTTTCTGAAAAATCGAAGGAGGAAATGAACCATTTCATTCACTCTGCATTGGAACAGGGCGCATATTTCTTCGATCACGCGGATATCTACGGCGGAGGTATGAGTGAGACTGTGTTTGGCGAAGCCTTTGCCGGCGATCCATCCCTGAAACGGAAGATATTTACCTGCAGTCAAAATGCGGCATCCGGCAAGGTTGTTATGATCTCTCAAAAGAGCACATTTTGAAATCCGTCGATGGTATTTTAAAACGGCTTCAGACAGATTATCTCGATCTTCTGCTGCTTCACCGTCCGGATGCACTCGTAGAACCGGAAGAAGTTGCTGCCGCATTTGATGTTCTGTTTGAGAGCGGAAAGGTCCGCCATTTTGGTGTTTCAAACCACAAACCGATGCAGATTGCACTACTGCAGAAGTATGTCTGCCAACCGCTCGCTGTCAACCAGGTTCAATTCAGCATTCCGGTTTCCAATCTTGTTGCAAATGGCATGGAAGTCAATATGGAAACCCCCGGTTCAATTGACCACGACGGAAGTCTGCTCGACTACTGCCGCCTACACGATATCACCCTCCAGGCCTGGTCACCATTTCAAATGCCGGCATGGAAGGATGCTTTCTCGGAAGTGACGAATACCCGGAACTGAATCAAAAGCTTCATGTACTGGCTGAAAAATATAATGTCAGCGACACTACCATTGCGGCTGCGTGGATTTTACGCCACCCGGCAAATATGCAAATCATTACCGGAACTACAAGCGAAAGCCGCCTGAAAGAAATTATCGCAGCATGTGAGATAACACTGACTCGTGAAGAATGGTATGAGCTGTACCTGGCTGCAGGTCATCCGCTTCCATAAGGATTTTTGGCATTATATTTCTGATTTTATATTCTTGCTGACTTATGCTATTACCCGCACCGTTGGTGCGGGTAATTCTATTTCCGGAATAAACAGACAGTTAGCAAACTGAAGCTGCTTTATCAGTTGGCCACGATTTTCTAAGTGCCACATAGGAAATCACAAAATTGGCAAACCAGCCAGCCGGTACAGCAAGCCAGACAAATTCGATACCAAAACGAGGTGCAAAAATCAAAGCAACTGCCAGGCGGATTGCAAGGTTTACCATATTGGCAACGAGAAACGGGCGCATAACACCAAGTCCACGGAGTACTCCATCTGTTGCCATCTTGATACCCATAAAAATGAAAAAGTAACCAAGCCATCTCATATAATCCCCGGACACCTGATATGCCAGGGCGGTTCCGTCTTTCCCCAGGAATAACGAGGAAATCTGGGTATGCAGCGTTTCAATGACTATAAAAGCAAGAACTGCAAAACATAAATCCAAAACCAGTGCCGCATGATATCCTTTTTTGATACGTTCCATTTTCTTTGCGCCAAAATTCTGGGAAACATACGGTGAAACTGCATTTCCAATGGATACAAAGATCAGTGAAAAAACGTTCTCTACCCGCATCGTTGCCGAATAACCGGCAAGTGCCTGTGTACCGAATGGATTTACAACTGCCTGTACGATCATCATGCCAATTGACACTGTAGACTGCTGAAGAACAGATGGCACAGCGATCCGAAGCATGGAATGCAATTCCTTCCCGTCAAACCAGTCAAAATGGCTTTTATATCGACGCATCCGGCTAAAGAAAATCAAAAGTGAAAACACTGCCGAAATCCCCTGCGCAATGAGGGTTGCAAGAGCTGCACCAAATACCCCCAAACCAAGTCCGGCCACCATCCAGAGATCCATAAAAATATTCAAAATAGAAGAAAATATCAACAGTCCCAATGGAATCTTTGATTCACCGATCGAGGTAAACATCGTTGAAAGGATGTTATACATAAACAGAAACGGAAATCCCACAAAATAAACACGAAGGTACAGTACTGCTTCATCCAGTATATCAGCAGGTGTCTGTAATAAACTCATCATCGAATGGGAAAAACAAAAGCCAAATATACCCAGAAGTACGCTTAGAATCAGGAAGCTGATCAATGATGTTGACACGATTGTTTTCATTTTACTATAATCTCTGGCTCCAAAATAACGGCTCACGAGCACTCCTGCACCTACACCGGCACCCAATGCTATACAAATTGAAGACATTCGTAAGTGCGGCGCAGGCACCGACTGCCGCCAGTGCAGCACGAACCAACAACTGACC
>ENA-OQAZ01000482-OQAZ01000482.1-human-gut-metagenome-genome-assembly--contig:-NODE-482-length-21909-cov-1.806170_pt1 | contig 21909 bp, 33 predicted proteins | sample MGYA00242737_ERZ504531 | MGnify/ENA primary metagenome ERZ504531 (study PRJEB26092, sample SAMD00036244) | human gut metagenome | host: Homo sapiens | study: EMG produced TPA metagenomics assembly of... | reverse complement strand
TTGTATCTCACAGCGGGATGAAGTCTATCGACTGTGTGATACGGTCAGCTGTATTCATCAGGGCGGATGGAAGTGATCGAACCGGTAAAAGAATTTTTCCGGAATCCGAAGACGAAGACGGCGGCACTTTTATCCGGATGTAAGAATATCTGCGCGGTGGAAGCTATGGAAAGCCACAGAGATGGAAACTGGTTGTGGACATCGGACTGGGGAGTTGGCATCCGGGTATCGAAAGAAGCTTTACAGGCACGGACCATCGGGATCCGCGCCCACTTTTTTACAAAGGAAAAACCGTCGGAAGGATGTTATAGTGAGTTCCCGGTGGGAGAATACCGAATTATGGAAGATCCATTTGAATGGAATGTTTCCTTCCGAAAAGACAGATCCTGCGAGTGGCTGCAATGGAAAACAGCGAAAACGGACTGGGATCCGTCGGAGGGTGTGCCGGAAAAATTGTATGTAAAAGAAGAAAATCTGTTGTTGCTGGATATCGATACAGATAACAGAAGATGAGAGAAACAGCCAATGGATCAGGGAGCGGGCCTGAAGAACATTCTGATGACTGCCAGGAAAGCAGTCACAGTTTCTTCAGGCATTTTTTCTCATCGATTTCCACAAGAATAATATCTTCCCCGATCTGACAGATGCATTCCCAGGGGATACAGAATTCGCTGTCTCTTCCGAGAAAACAGCAGAATTTTCCGGGGCCTGGGATGATGATGGCAGAAATCCGTCCGCTGCAGGGATCAAATTCCACATCCACAGGACAGCCAAGGGTTTTACAGTTGCAGGTATTGATGACTTCTTTTTGTTTCAGATCAATAATTCGCATAAAAAACCCGATTTTTATACTTCTTTTATATTAATTATATGTTTTGTGGTTAATTGTCTTGACGGTAAGTTTACGATTATATTATGATGGGAAAAGATAAAGCATCCACTGTGTGAGGAGATACAGGAGTGATGAAAGTTACAGGAAAATAAGAAAACTGTGAGACAATTGAACGGGAAAATAAGAGGATACAGAAGAATACCGGCCAATCAGAGGCAGTTTGCGGAAAGAGAAGGATGAAATATGAAGTGTCCGTTTTGTAATCAGGATAATACCCGGGTTGTGGATTCACGCCCGGCGGATGACAACACTGCCATCCGGAGAAGAAGAATGTGTGATGCGTGTGGAAAACGATTTACCACTTATGAGAAAGTGGAGACGATTCCGTTGATCGTGATCAAAAAAGACCAGAACAGGGAACAGTTTGACAGATCCAAGATAGAGGCCGGTGTCCTTCGTGCCTGCCACAAACGGCCGGTATCAGCAGAACAGATCCACCGGCTGGTAGATGATGTGGAAACAGAGGTGTTTAATCTGGAAGAGCGTGAGATCCCAAGCTCTGTGATCGGAGAAATCGTGATGGATAAACTCAAAGATCTGGAAGCGGTTGCCTATGTCCGTTTCGCTTCTGTGTATCGGGAGTTTAAAGATGTGAATACCTTTATGGATGAACTGAAAAAAATCCTGAAATAGCATATAAATCATAAGGATTCCGGGTTTGACAAAAAGAAGGTAATGAGCTACAATTGAAAAGATATATAATCACTGAATTAGTGTGCTAAAGTAAAAGAAAATAAAAACGAATGGAGGCAGATACAATGAAGACTTTTGATAAATCTTCCAAACTGGATAACGTATTATACGATGTAAGAGGACCCGTGGTGGACGAGGCGGCCAGAATGGAAGCGGATGGTCTCAGTATTCTGAAACTGAATATCGGTAATCCGGCTCCATTTGGATTTAATGCACCGGAAGAAGTTATTCTGGATATGAGACAGTCATTGTGGGAATGTCAGGGATATTCAGATTCCAAGGGACTGTTTTCCGCAAGAAAAGCAATCATGCAGTACTGTCAGTTAAAGAAAATTCCGGGTGTGACGATGGACGATATCTATACAGGTAACGGTGTCAGCGAACTGATCAATCTGAGCATGCAGGCACTGTTAAATGATGGTGATGAGATCCTGATCCCGGCACCGGATTATCCGCTGTGGACAGCAACAGCTACACTGGCTGGTGGAAAAGTCGTACATTATATCTGCGATGAAGAGTCCGACTGGAATCCGGATATCGCGGATATCAGAAGCAAGATCACAGACAGAACAAAAGCAATTGTTATTATCAACCCGAACAATCCGACAGGTGCGCTGTATTCCAAAGAGATCCTGGAAGAGATCGTGAAAGTGGCAGAAGAATTCGGACTGATCATTTTCTCAGATGAGATTTATGACCGTCTGGTGATGGATGGACTGAAACATATTTCCATCGCATCGATTGCACCGAAAAATGTATTCTGTGTGACGTTCAGCGGTCTGTCCAAATCTCATATGATCGCAGGATTCCGTGTGGGTTGGATGGTATTGAGCGGTAATAAAAAAGCGGCAGCAGGTTATATCGAAGGGAATCAAGATGCTTTCCAATATGCGTCTGTGTTCCAATGTACCGGCTCAGTCGATCATTCAGACCGCACTTGGTGGCTATCAGAGTGTGGAAGAGTATCTGCAGCCGGGTGGAAGAATCTATGAACAGAGAGAAGTCATCTATAAATTGTTAAACGATATCCCGGGTGTATCAGCGAAGAAACCGAAAGCAGCATTCTACATTTTCCCGAAACTGGATGTGGAAAAATTCAATATCTACGACGATGAGAAATTTGCCTTGGATCTGCTGAGAGAAAAGAGAATCCTGATCGTGCATGGTGGCGGATTCAACTGGGGACAGCCGGATCATTTCCGTGTGGTATATCTGCCGAGAGTTGCAGATCTTGAGAAGGCGACAAAGAAACTGGGAGAATTTCTGGATGGATATCATCAGAAATAGAAAAAATGTTATGGATATACCAAAAGAGAGAAGATGAAACTCTTATGGAGTTCTGTCTTCTCTCTTTTTGGTATATCCATAATTAGTCCGGTGGACCAATCTTGATTTAAAGTTCATGTTTATTCCTGTACATGATCCAGTCCCTGTGCGAGAATAGTTGCCACATGCGTGTCAGCCAGAGAGTAATATACGGTTTTCCCATCTCTTCGGAATTTGACCAGCGCCGACTGCTTTAACACACGTAACTGATGGGAGATGGCACTCTGTGTCATACCCAGAAGTTCTGCGATGTCGCAGACGCAAAGTTCACCACCGGATAATGCATATAGAATGCGGATTCTGGTAGGATCCCCGAACACTTTGTAGAGGTCTGCCAGACGGTATAATGTCTCATCAGCCGGTGCTTCCATCGGAAGATGCGGATGATGATGGTGGCAGATGTCACAGGTTCTATCTCGCTGTTTGCGGAGGTATGTATGTGTGGTTGCTGTAGTGTCTGTTTCATTCCTTTTCACCAATTCCTTACTATACTGTTTCAGTCCTTTCGGACTGTTTCTTTTTTGATCATTACCATTATGTCTGCCTTTTAGTTTAACGGAAAAACCAGATTTGGTCAAGGTGTAAGAATCATACCTTTTATTGGGTAAGGTTATGAAAGGCTGACCTTTTTGAATGTTCGGTCACGAAAAAAACACCGGGTCGGAGTCCGTGCTTACACGTCTCGTGACCCGGTGTGAGTCAGATCAGGAATTGATCAGCAGTATAAAAGTCTTAGAAATTCAGAGTAAAGGTAAACGTCAGTTTGTCCTGATCTACCCGATATTTTTTTGCCAGAGCAGGACCACAGCTGTTAGAGCCACAACCGGACATATATCCATCCAGGCACAGCACTGTGTACGGAGATTTTTCCAGTTCGAAGCTGTGTGCTTTTGTAGTCAGTTCCTCCTGTGTGTACCGGGATGCATTAAAACTGAAGTTCTGTGTACCGGATATCAGCAGAGAACGATGATCGGAAGTGGTCAGTGCCAGTCCGGAGCAGTTCCAATGGCTTCCGTTTTCCTGCGGACGCAGATAATCTTCATGGAGACTGTCTACATCAGAGGTATAAAGCCCAAGTTTTGCATCGTGATGTTTGTCCGGATAACTTTCGATCGGTCCATAACCGAAATAAGTAACATCGGCAAAGGCCGGTTCCAGAAACAGGCGCAGACCGAAACGAGGCAGAAACGGCATCTTTGGCAGCGGAGTTTTTGCAAGCGGTACGTGAACCGGTTTTCGCTCACCGTCTACGGTAACGGTCAGAGTACCGTCTTTGACAACTTTCCATGTAATAGTTCCCTCGATGATCCTCTGCAGATATACGGCCGCCAGAGAATAGGTGGAAGTGATCGTTACACCGTCTTCGTCCTTAGTCCATTCAGTAGCATAAATTTTTGTGCGTGCTCTGTCGTAGCCTGCAGCTTCCCATTCCCAGCGGATCCGGCGGTCATTATCCATCGGTGCGCGCCAGATATTTAACTGGATCGGCTGAGCAATCAGGTTTTTCTGATCTTTTACAAGAGCAGTGAAAGTTCCTTTCCACTTGTCATAGACGTAACGGAAAGCAGAGCCGCTGACTACCAGTTCGTTTTCCAGATCTTCTACAGATACAGCAGATGCAGCAGATGCGGTCGAAGCACCGGAAGCTTTGGCAACAGCGGCGACAGCACTTGTGGCATCGGTAGAAAAGATTAGCTGATCGTGACCGGCTTCATATCCTGACGGGGTCAGCAGAGCATCTTCTTTTTGCAGATAATGCAGGGTAACGATGGTATTGGCTTCTACAGTTACAGCAAATGGTAATGTAATCGTTACTTTTTCTTTTGCCGGGCAGTCTACCGGATCCAGTGTACCGGAAAGAACAGTCATACCGTCTTTTTGTACATCGTAAGTGATTGTAAATCCATCTTTGATATTGGTATAATCCAGTTTGTTATCCAGTTCGACCAGACCTTTGGAAGCATCCAGAAGAATGGCACGGATCGGGCGGGCTACATTTTTATGTTCCAGAAGACCGGTATGTGGGGTACGATCCGGGTATACCAGACCATCCATACAGAAGTTTCCGTCATGTATTTCCTCGTTCCAGTCACCGCCGTAGAAGAATTTATCTTTGCCTTCGATGGTCTTACCCATATAGACGGAGTGGTCACACCATTCCCATACGAAACCACCGATATAACCGGGATATTTGTAGAGACGTTCAAAATAAGCCTCCAGATCTCCAGGTCCGTTACCCATAGCGTGGCAGTATTCTACTTCGATAAATGGTTTTTTACCTTCTTTAGAGCAGAATTCATCGATAAATTCCACCGGTGCATACATCCGGGAGAAGACATCCAGATCATGTACATCGTTGACATAATCAGTATTGGTCTGCTGCCAGATACTGTTCTCATAGTTCAGAACACGATCCGGGTCGTAAGATTTGATCCATGCGGCGGCTTTTTCCAGATTAGGACCGTAGGCACTTTCATTTCCCATGGACCAGGAGAAGACGCTGGAGCAGTTTTTGTCTCTGTGAACCAGGTGTTGGATATCGATCTACGACAGCGTTTCATAGAAGGATCGCGCATCAGATAGCCATAGCTTTCCTTCGTACTGTACTTCTCCCATATCGACATGTTCACTCTTACTTCCGTAGAGTGTGGTACATCCGTGGGATTCCAGATCTGCTTCATCCATAACATAAAAACCGTATTTGTCATACATCTGTGTGGCCCATGGAGCATTTGGATAATGGCTGGTACGGATCGCATTGATGTTATGTTCCTTCATCAGCTTCAGATCAGTCAGAAGCTGTTCCCTTGTGACTGCAGCTCCGGTAAACGGATTGCTGTCGTGGCGGTTGGTACCTTTGATCTTGAAGTTCACACCGTTGATATAGATGACATTTCCTTTGATATCGATCCGGCGAAGGCCGACTTTCTGAGCGATCACTTCATCCGGTGTGGAAAGAATCAGCGTATACAGTGCCGGATGTTCTGCATTCCACAGATCCGGATCATCTACGGCAAACCGCACTTTTCCGTCAGAAGGAGTGGCAGCAGCCAGGAAATCTCCGTCTGGTGCATACAGCTTTACAGTGACGGAAGGAGAACCACAAAGTTCCAGATCGACCAGAATCTCAGCTTTGGTAAGATCCTCGCTTACCGGTGTATGGACAAAATAATCACGGATATGATCCGTCGGACGAACCAGCAGGTAAACGTCGCGGAAGATACCGGTAAAACGAAGTTTATCCTGATCTTCCAGATAGGTTCCGTCACACCATTTTAAAACCAGGACAGTCAGGCGGTTATTGCCGGCGGTTACTTTGTCAGTAATATCAAATTCACTTCCGGAATGGGAAATCTGACTGTAGCCGGCGAAAGTTCCATTAATCCATACATAATAGCAGGAGTCCACGCCGTCAAAGTTCAGATAAATTTTCTGCGCCGCTTCTTCTTCAGTCAGTGAAAATTCTTTCACATAGACACCTGCCGGGTTGTCATCCGCACATAAGGCGGATCGAAAGGGATCGGATAGCGGACATTGGTATACTGATTCTGATCATATCCAAGGATCTGCCAGCAGCTAGGAACCGGGATGGTATCATAGCCTGTGGTATCCGCAGCTTTTTCAGTGCATCCTTCAGGAACCTGGTGATAGCTTTCATAGAATTTAAATTTCCAGTCGTCACCATTTAAAATGATTGCCCGGGAAGCCTTCAGCATGTCTGCGCCGTTGGCTTCTGCTTCTTCTCTACATGGAACATAGTAGGCACGAAGCGGTTCTGTTCCGATGTGTAAAGAGGAAGGATCCTGAAAATAATTTTGCAGTTTCATAAGAAAAACCCTCCTTCTAAAAGGTGCAATGTTTAGTTGTCTGCACCTGCTATATCTATTCTAATCGGTAAATGTCAGAAAAACAAGAGTAACAAGTTAATGGTTCAGACTTTTCTGTTATGCATGTGTGGTGGTTGACACAATGCTGTCTTACGATAACCGGAAGATCACAGTTTCGTATGGTTTCAGTGTTAAAATTTCATCTTCCGGACAAATATCATGTTCCGGATAATTAGATAAAAGTACGGAAGTATCCAACTGCAAACCGGTTCCGGCGTACTGGAATTTCTGCACATCCTGCGAAAAATTATGTACAGCGAGCCAGGTTTCACCCTGATAACTTCTCGTATATGCAATCACCGGTCCGTCCTCCGGGCAGCAAAGCTGCAGATCACCGTGTGCCATGACAGGGTGTTCTTTTCGCAGCGAGATCAGTTTCTGATAAAAACGAAAGACAGAAGAATCATCTGCCAGCTGACTGGCTGCGTTGATTTCTTTATAGTTGGGATTGACACCGAGCCATGGGGTATGATCAGAAAATCCACCATTTGAACTGTCATCCCACTGCATCGGTGTCCGTGCGTTATCGCGACTGATTCGTTGAGCTTCTGCCAGTGCTTTTTCGGGAGCAATTCCCTGTTCCAGCATGGTATGGTAGGCATTTCTGGTATCAATATCGTCATAATCTTCAATGGAAGGATAAGCAACATTGGTCATACCAAGTTCCTCCCCCTGAAAGACAAAAGGAGTTCCCGGGAGCGTATGGAGGTAGGATGCCAGCATTTTTGCGGAGACTTCCCGGAAGGTTGTATCATTTCCGTAGAGGGAAACCTGACGCGGTTTGTCGTGATTACTTAAAAATCGTGCCCACCAGCCGTCTTTTTTCAGCAGTTCATAATCGTGACGAAGATCCCGTTTCATTTTTTCCGGTGACCAGGTCTGAATCTCCACAATCGGCGGTACAAAAGGAATTGCCATGTTAAATTCTTCACTGGCAGCACTCGAGTAATGGATAGCATCCTGATCGTTATTAATATTAACCTCTCCGACACTCATCAGATGGTCGGGTGTCATGGTTTTTGCAACCATTTCCCGGAATATAACGATGTGTTCCTTCCAGGTTCACACAGGCGACAGTACCAAACTGTTCGTTTGGATTGGCACGGCCATCCAGTCCTTTGTCCAGATAACTGATGGCATCGATGCGGTAGCCATCCACGCCTTTATCGTTCCAGAAGCGGATAATATCAAAGATTTTTTCTTTTGTCTCCGGATTGTCCCAGTTGAGATCCGGCTGTTCTTTTGCGAAGAAATGCAGATAATACTGTCCACGCTCCGCTACATATTCCCAGGCACTGCCGCCAAACACAGACATCCAGCCATTCGGTGCACCACCATCAGGAGCAGGATCTCTCCAGATATAATAATCACTGTAGGGGTTGTTGCGGGATTTTCTGGATTCCTGAAACCAGATATGTCTGTCAGAAGAGTGATTCAACACCAGATCCATGATAATTGCAATCCCCCGCGCATGAGCCCCGTCCCCGGAAAGCATCCCAGTCCTCCATGGTTCCGAATTCTTTCATGATGGCGGTATAATCGGAAATGTCATATCCATTATCCACATTTGGTGAAGCGAACACCGGTGACATCCATACCGCATTGATGCCAAGTTCCTGCAGATAATCAAGTTTTTCAATCATTCCTTTCAGATCTCCGATTCCGTCATGGTTGCCGTCTTTAAAACTTCTTGGATAAATCTGATAGATCACCAGATTTTTATACCAGTCTTTTTCGTGTTTCATTTCGTTCTCCCTTCGTTTTTTTGCATAAATATTTGGTGAGTTTATTATATTCTATTGTGCAAAAAGAGCAAGATGAAGTCGTTTCCGATGCTTGACGAACGAACACAGCATGTTAATAATAAAAAGCAAATGCGAATATTGGAATGGAGGATACAAACATGAAAAAAACAATTTTTGCTGAAAAAGCACCTGCAGCAGTAGGACCTTATGTACATGCTGTAGAAACTGGAAATATGGTATTCACTTCCGGCCAGCTGGGACTGGATCCGGAGAACGGAACTCTGCCGGAAGGCATCGAGGCACAGACCCATCAGGCACTGAAAAATCTGGGAGCTGTTCTGGAAGCAGCAGGCGTTGGATATGAAGACGTTGTTCGTACCATGGTATTTCTGGATAATATGGATGACTTTGCAACGGTCAATGCCATCTACGCAGAATACTTCAAGGAGTCAGCACCGGCTCGTTCCTGTGTGGAAGTTGCAAGACTTCCGAAGGGCGGTCTGATCGAGATCGAAGCAATCGCAGCAAAAATAAAGGAAAAAAGATACCCGGGATATGGAGAAAAATACATCGGTATCCGGGTATCTTTTTTTATACAATGCGCTTTAACATGGTAATATGATAAAAAAATAAAGCAAAAAATGATTGACAAGACAGAAAGTTTTCGGGATAATGGATTACGAATATTTTTACGGACTGTGAAAGTACGAAGTACGGAACAATCCGGTATCATAATTACATAAAGGAAGGATGAGAAAAAGGAATGAGTAACACAGATACCATAGTAATCCTGATCGCATTTGCGGCATATCTGGTGCTGATGATTGTGATCGGTGCGATCTACATGAAAAATACGAATAATTCAGAAGATTATTTTCTTGGCGGAAGGGGACTGAGTGGCTGGGTGGCTGCGCTGTCGGCACAGGCGTCGGATATGAGTGGATGGCTGTTAATGGGACTTCCGGGAACCGTGTATGCACTGGGAACAGGGCAGTCCTGGATCGCGATCGGACTGTTTCTCGGAACAGTCTGCAACTGGGTGTTTATTTCTTCACGATTGAGAAAATATACGATCAGGCAAATAACTCCCTGACACTGCGGCATAACTTTGAAAACCGGTTCCGTGAATAAAGAGTACTGCTTCTGGTATCTTCGATTGTGATCGTTATCTTTTTCCTGGTATATACAGCGTCTGCACTGTCTGCCGGTGGAAAACTATTTAACTCTGTATTCGGTGTGGATTATCATGTGGCTCTGGCCATCGGTGCTGCGGTTATTCTGATTTATACGTTTATGGGCGGTTTCATGGCGGTTTGTGTGACCGATTTTATTCAGGGAAGTCTGATGTTAGTAGGACTGCTGGTGGTTCCGATTGCCGCGTATTTTATGGTAGGAGCGGATCAGGTAAAACCGATTCTTGACCAGAGCGGTGTTGTGGGCGGTGCTTCGGCATATCTGAGTCTGTTTCGGAATGGTGACCGGTCTTATACTGCAGTGGAGATTATCTCACAGCTGGCCTGGGGGCTGGGATATTGTGGAATGCCGCATATTCTGACTCGATTTATGGCGGTAAAGAATCAGAAAGAGTTGAGAAAATCGAGAGTAATTGCTATTATATGGGTAACGATTTCTCTGGCAGCAGCTGTAGCGATCGGCATTATCGGTCGTGTCTATCTGTTTCCGACGATTCTTGGAACGGAGGGAAATGCTTCCACAGAAAGCGTCTTTATCGAGATGATCACAAAAATGTTTACGAAAGATACGAATCTGCCATTTGTCGGAGGAATCTTCCTGTGCGGTATCCTGGCAGCGATTATGTCCACAGCGGATTCGCAGCTTCTGGTGACGGCTTCATCCGTGTCCAAAGATATTTATAAGGATATTCTGAAACCGGAATCCGATGAGAAAAAAGTGCTGAAGGTGAGCCGTTTTACGGTACTGGTTGTTGCATTGCTGGCATTTTTGATTGCCTGGGATCCAAACAACAGTATTATGGGACTGGTATCTAACGCATGGGCAGGTCTTGGTTCGGCGTTTGGGCCGATCGTAGTGATGTCCCTGTTCTGGAGAAGAACGAATTTTGCCGGAGCAGTAGCGGGGATTGTGTCCGGTGGCGGTGCAGTTTTGATATGGGATTATCTGCCGCTGGTACATGGACAGACGCTTGGATCTGCGACCGGGCTGTATTCACTGGTGGCAGGATTTGCGCTGAGTATTCTCTGCATTGTGATCTTCAGCCTCTGTACGAAGAAACCATCTCAGGAGATTCTGGCAGAGTTCGATGAAGTAAAAAACTGGAAAGAGTAAGAAATCTATGAATTATTTGCTGACAATAGAATATGAAGGAACCCGTTACGAAGGATGGCAGAGACAGAAGAAAACCACGCAGACGATTCAGGGAAAGCTGGAACAGGTATTATCCAGAATGACAGAAAAAGAGATTGAGATCGACGGGGCAGGGCGGACGGATGCCGGGTTCATGCAAAGAATCAGACAGCCAGTGTGCATCTGGCAAAGAAATGGGATCCGAAGGAGATTTTGCAATATATGAATCAGTATCTGCCGGAAGATATCTGTGTAAAGTCCGTGGAACCGGTATCGGAACGGTTTCATGCAAGACTCTGGGCGGAAGGAAAATGTTATTCTTACCGGATTGGAACGGATGAGCAGAAATCGGTGTTTGACCGGAAGTTTCGGTATCATCTGGGGGGAAGCGCTGGATGTAGAGGCGATGCGCCGGGCAGCACAGGATCTGGTGGGAACCCATGATTTTAAAACGTTTTGTGGCAATCCGAAGATGAAGAAATCTACGGTGCGGACGATTACGGATATAGTGATTGAAGAGTCGGAGCATGAGATACGGATTGTGTATACGGGAAATGGTTTTCTTCAGTATATGGTCAGAATCTTAACCGGAACTTTGATTGAGGTTGGGCAGCATAGGAGGGATGCGGACAGTATGCCGGAGCTGCTTGAGAGGATGGAGCGGAAGTTTGCGGGCGTTACGGCGCCGGCAGAGGGGCTGTGTCTTGAACGCGTATTTTATTCAAAAAAATAGAAGAAAAGAGTTCTAAATAATTTTGGATATAAAGATATAAAAAGGAAGATAGTTGTGTACATTAAGATGTACTGCTATCTTCCTTTTTATAGTATCTGATATTTTGCAACAATGTTCACCGCCGGATAGCAATGAAAGTATTTATTCCGGGTATACCAGGCGGTCTTCTTTGATGTCGGTTAAGACTTCGGTCAGGAAGCGGTTGGCCAGGTAGTTTGCCATGGACAGGTTCATGTCCAGGTAGTTGCCGCAGTCTTTTGGGGATGCGCCCGGGACTTCGTCGTGGTAGTCGCGGATGAAGGTGAACATCTCGGTCATCAGCGGGACGATGTCTGCGGAGGTGTAGTCACCTGCCAGAAGGAGATAGAAGCCGGTGCGGCAGCCCATTGGTCCGAAGTAGACGGTTTTGGAGCCGAAGTCCGGGTGATTTCTTAAGAAGGTGGCTCCCAGATGTTCGATGGTGTGTACTTCGGCAGTGTTCATCACCGGTTCTTCGTTCGGGGATGTCATACGGATATCGAATGTGGTGATCAGGGAATCGCCGACCGGGTCTTTGCGGGATACATATACGCCCGGCTGAAGTTTTAAGTGATCAATAGTAAAACTTGTAATTTTCTGCATAATAAAACAACCTCCTGTGTAATGATGTACTCACAAAATCGGACACAGAAAGATCTCGGGAGTACATGGATTATCGCTCTTTTCAGAAACAGGCAGTGTCTGCACCTGTTCGCTGAAAGCTATTATAACATAGTTTGAACTATTTCACAAAATAAACATATTTTGATAACAAATTGACCACAAACCTTTTCTATACTATAGCCATAAACAAAGAAGAAATAAAAAACAAAAGAATACATTTACATAAACAGGAGGAATGACTTATGGAAGAATATGGAAGTTATAATTGGAATCAGCAGGGAAATGAACCGCAGAATAATACACCGATGGAACCGAAAAAACAGCCGGGAAAGAGAAAATGGAAACGGAGCCAAATGGGCAAAGAAGATCGGTGCAGTAGCACTGAGTGCCGTACTTTTCGGAGGCGTAGCCGGGGGTGTGTTTACCGGGGTGACTTATGCAACAGGTGCGACAGCAAAAGCACAGTCCACACAGACAGACAGCAACAGTCAGGAAACAACAAAGACCACACTGCAGACCACAGCATCTTCAGGCAGCACGGGAAGCAGTGCTTCCGGACAGAGTCTGGATGTCTCTTCTATCGCCAAAAATGCGATGCCGTCGATTGTTGCAATTACCAATAAATCTGTACAGGAAGTACAGGATTATTTCAGTATGTTTTCAAGAGGCAGTGGTACACAGGAACAGGAAGTAGAAAGTCAGGGCTCCGGTATTATTATTGGACAGAATGACAGCGAACTTCTGATCGCCACGAATAACCATGTGGTAGAAGATGCAGATACTTTATCCGTATGTTTTGCGGATGATCAGCATATGAAGCAACTGTAAAAGGAACGGATGCGGATAACGATCTGGCAGTCATCGCCGTGAAACTTTCAGATATTTCGGATGACACCATGTCTCAGATCAAAATTGCAAGAGATCGGTGATTCCGACCAGCTGCAGGTAGGGGAACAGGTGGTAGCTATCGGTAATGCACTGGGTTATGGACAGTCTGTAACGACCGGTATTGTAAGTGCGGTAAACCGCCAGCTGGAAGGCTCTGACTCCGAGAACGGATTTATCCAGACAGATGCAGCAATCAACCCTGGTAACAGTGGTGGTGCTCTTTTGAATATGCAGGGTCAGGTGATCGGTATCAACTCTGCAAAACTGGCATCTACAGAAGTAGAAGGTATGGGATATGCAATCCCGGTAAGCACCGCTTCTCCGATTTTTGAAGATTTGATGAACCGCCAGACAAGAACAAAAGTAAGTTCTGACCAGGCAGCTGCTCTGGGAATCAAAGGAAAGACGGTGGATAGTTCTATCGCAGAAGCTTATGGTATCCCACAGGGTGTCTATGTAGCAGAAGTGGAAAAAGGAAGTGCTGCTGAAAAAGCCGGCATCACCTCCGGAAGTGTCATCACAAAATTTGACGGAACTTCTGTAAAATCAATGGAAGACCTGAAGAGTCAGCTGGAGTACTATGCAGCGGGAGAAACCGTAGATCTGGTTGTAAAAATCGCGGATAACGGAAGCTACGTGGAAAAATCACTGACGATCACACTGGATAAAGCAGATACTTCAACCACTGCACAGAACAGTCAGCAGGGACAGAATCAGCCGGGAGCATCCGGACAGGATGGTAATCTGCAGGGATCTATTTTGAGATAAATATATAGAAATCACAGACAACATAAAGATGGAAAAACATAAACCGGCTGACAGAAGGACAGCCGGTTGGCGAAAACAAAACGGGAAACTCGATGCAAAGAGTTTCCGTTTTGCTATATATTGTATGAGACTATGACATCTCGATAATGGATAAATCTGTTGAAGTGTAGTTCAACCTGTTATGCATCCTCAAAAGCCACCTGATTTTTCCGGATTTCCGAACCATCTCATCCCACACCCGGTCCAGCTGTTTGTCCAGGGTGAAAATTTTCAGAGAAGTGCCGGTAGTACAAAGAAGCTGCTTCCCGTCAAACTGACAGTTCAGGTACAGACCGTAGATGTCTTCAGGCTTCAGTGCTATGCCGCTTTGTGAGAGCAGCTTTTCCACATTGGAAGAGGAAAGCTGAAAGACAATCTTAAAATTCAAAAGGCGTGCGTTTCTCTTTGATTATGGAAAAACACTGCGCCTGCACATCTTCCCACAGACAGTACGTCCGCATGGGTTCCTGTTCGGAATCAAAAAATTCTTTATGCAGTTTGTCCATCCAGAGTATAAGTGACAAAGGTGGTAAAAGAAGCTTCCACAAAAGAAAAATGCTGAAACATTTCTCCAATAAATAATTTTCCGGTAAAATCTTTCAAATCTAAAATACGAAGTGCTAACAAATATAATCCTCCCAATGTGATATGACATAATGGTTATCCGGTATGCGAATTCAGGAAAACCAGTTGTTTTTATGAAAAAACCAGATTTCGATCAAAACAATAACAGCGCAGATACCGATCAGAATCCCGTAGGCGTGGGGAGCAGAAAGTTCCGGCATATGAGAAAAATTCATGCCATACCACCCGGTGATAAGCGACAGTGGGAAAAAGATCGTGGTTACTACGGTGAGAATCCGCATGGTGCGGTTCTGTCTGGCGTCAATCTGAGACTGCTCCATTTCACGAATCTGCAGGCATATTCCCGAAGCATCTGGGAATGATCATAGAGCCGTTCGATCCTGGATGCATACAGAGAAAAAATCTGACATTCTTCTGCCTGAAAAAAGTGGTTGGAATTCTCTTCCAGATCCTCACAGAAATCAGACAGCTGCTGATAATAAGAATGCAGGATCAGAAGGCGTTTGCGGATGTGCATAAGCTGTGCGGAAGAGTCAGAGATCGTGTGTTTTATGATTTTTTCTTCCAGATCACTCATGTGCTGTTCCAGCTCCTGTAAAAACAAGGCATCTTCCAGTGTAAGTGTGCCGATGAGCTGACACAGAAATTCTGCGATGGTCTTACAGTTCAAAAGTTCCCCCTCTTCAAGAATGGTAAGAATCGCCTGGATATGTTTCGAATCATCAACGAGAACCAGCAGATTTTTATTCATATAGAAAGAAATGGATAAAACAGTCTCTTTAATACTTCTTTTATCGGGAATCAAAAGGGTTCCCAGGATACAGTCCTTGAACATTTCTGCTTTGCAGTATCGGATATTGTGATTTTGCATGTTCCTTGCGAGAATATGATAATAGGGGAGAGAATGATAGCGCTGTTCACACTCTTCAGTGGAAACCAGAGATATCACCACATCAGTGTCTTTCGGCTGATAATATTCATCCAGCATTTCCATGGAACTGTTCAGTAAATAATCCATACAACCTCCAAGTTATAATTTAAAAAAACAGATATCAGTATTATAAACCAAAAGACACAAAAAGAACATAGAAAATCTCTTTTCAATTTTCTGAAGATATGATATAGTAAAATGTAGTATTGAAAACTATATCAGGTAGGCAAAATTACAGGATGTGACGAAGTCCAAAAGCAAAAGCTGTAATCTTGCGATGATGAGAAAAGATATGGATACACAGTTATGTAGAAAATATATAATGCTGGAGGCAGGAAGTAATGAAATATAAAATAATTGTAGATAGTTGTGGAGAATTGACACCAGAGATGAAACAGGATGAACGTTTTGCATCGGCAGCACTGACTCTTGAAGTGGGAGCAGATACTATTGTGGATGATGATTCCTTTGATCAGGCAGATTTCTTAAGAAAGGTAGCAGCATATCCGGAGTGTCCGAAATCAGCATGCCCGTCCCCGGAAGTTTACCAGAGAGGGTTTGAGGCAGATGCGGAACATCTGTATGCGGTGACTCTTTCCGCTGAACTGAGTGGTTCCTATAATAGTGCGGAACTTGGAAAAAGCCTGACACTGGAAGAACATCCGGATAAGAAAATTCATGTATTCAACTCAAAAAGTGCTTCGATAGGGGAGACACTGATCGCACTGAAGATCCAGGAATGTGAAGAAGCAGGCATGGAATTTGAACAGGTTGTGGAAACTGTGGATGCTTATATCGAATCTCAGCACACGTATTTCGTACTGGGAGAATCTAGGAAACACTGACGGAAAAAACGGGCGACTGAGCAGAAGTAAAAGCACTGGTGCTTCCGCATTGAAGATTAAACCGGTAATGGGTTCCACACCGGAAGGTACTATCTATCAGCTGGATCAGGCGAGAGGAATCAATAAAGCACTGGTTAAAATGGTTGATTATGTAAAAGAAGGAGAAAACAACAGCAGTGACAAAGTACTTGCTATCAGCCACTGCAACTGTCCGGAGAGGGCACAGATGGTAAAAAGAGGCACTTCTGGAAAGAATGCAGGTGAAAGACGTGATCATTCTGGATACCGCAGGGGTGAGCTCCAGTATGCGAATGACGGTGGAATTATTGTTGTATTGTAATTGTACAGAAGCAGCAAGCCAAACGTTTTAAAAACCTTCTTTGCTTTTAACGTGTGATATGTTATAATTGTCAGTATGAGATATGCAGCTGTCCCAATCTCCAAAAGACAGCGGCAAAACTGAAAGCAAAGGAGCACACTTATGAGTCAGGCGAAAGTAGATAATTATAAAAAGAGTAAAGCCAATCGCCAGAAAATCATGAAAAGAGAAAAAATCATGCATCGTCTGGAGATGGTATGTATTGCCCTTGTCTGTGTGGTTTTCGTTGGATGGATCGGATATTCCGTATATGCGAAAATTGACAGAGCACAGGGTACTGCGCAGGAAACGGTAGAATTTGATGCAAGCGCGGTACAGAATTATGTCAGTGGACTGACACAGGACTAAAACAGACAAGGAGCTGAAAATATGAAGAGAGTATTATTAAAATTAAGCGGAGAAGCACTGGCTGGCGAAAAGCATACCGGATTTGACGAAGCAACCGTAACTGAGGTCGCAAAACAGGTAAAAGTTCTTGTTGAGGAAGGTGTGGAAGTCGGTGTAGTAATCGGTGGCGGAAACTTCTGGAGAGGAAGAAGCAGCGAGACTATAGACCGGAACAAAAGCAGATCAGATTCGGTATGCTTGCAACTGTTATGAACTGTATCTATGTATCTGAGATTTTCCGTTCCGTAGGAATGAAAACGGAGATCTTTACGCCGTTTGCCTGTGGAGCTATGACAAAACTGTTTTCCAAAGATGAGGCAAATGCATGTTTTGCAGAGAAGAAAGTCGCTTTCTTTGCAGGCGGAACCGGACATCCTTATTTCTCAACAGATACAACTACCGTACTTCGGGCCATCGAGATTGAGGCAGAGACTATTCTTCTTGCAAAAGCAGTGATGGTGTTTATGACAGTGATCCGAAGACGAATCCGAACGCTAAAAAGTACGACAGCGTGCATATTCAGGAAGTCATTGACCAGAAACTGGCAGTGGTAGATCTGACTGCATCGATTCTGTGTATGGAAAATAAGATGCCGATGCTGGTATTCGGACTGAATGAAGAAAACAGTATTATCCGTGCAGCAAAGGGAGAGATTGACGGAACAAAAGTTCTGGTAGACTAAAAGCGAAATAAAAAGGTGTTACTCAGACAGAGTGAACAGTAACAAAAAGACAGACCAGGAGGAAATATACATGGATGAGAGAATTGTAAAATATCAGGAAAAATGGATAAGACACTGGCCAATCTGGACAGTGAATTTGGAACAATCCGTGCAGGAAGAGCCAATCCTCACGTACTTGACCGTATTATGGTAGAATATTACGGAGCACCGACACCACTGCAGCAGGTAGCCAATATCTCTGTACCGGAAGCCCGGATGATCCAGATTCAGCCGTGGGAAGGATCTCTGGTAAAAGAAATTGAAAAAGCAATCAATATGTCAGATCTGGGAATCAATCCGACTAACGATGGTAAAGTCATTCGTCTGGTATTTCCGGAGCTTACTGAAGAACGAAGAAAAGATCTTGTAAAAGAAGTTAAGAAAAAAAGGCGAAGCTGCAAAAGTAGCTGTCCGCAATATCCGTCGTGATGCAAATGATATGCTGAAAAAGCTGGGAAAAACTGATGTGTCTGAAGACGAAATTGCTGAGCTGGAAGATTCTGTTCAGAAAATGACAGATAAGTTCATCAAAAAAGTAGATGAAGCAGTGGAAGTAAAATCAAAAGAAATCTTAACTGTGTAATATCATGTACTTCCGGAGTACGTAAAAAGCTGAGGGGCATCAACATATGGAAAACGATCCATTGTATGGTGTCCCTTTTTCAATGAGCAAAGGAGAATTGTATGAGAGTACCAAATCATATTGCTATCATCCTTGACGGCAACGGTCGCTGGGCAAAAAAAAGAGGCATGCCGAGAAGCTTCGGCCATGTCAAAGGATGTGAAAATCTGGAAGATATCTGTGAAGTGGCAAAAGAACTGGGAGTAAAATATCTGACTGTTTATGCCTTTTCCACAGAAAACTGGAAACGATCCAAAGAAGAAGTGGATGGCTGATGAAGCTGTTTCGGAATTATCTGAAAAAATGTATTAAGATCTCACAGAAAAATAATATGCGTGTAAAAGTGATCGGAGATATCACCGCCTTTGATTCGGATATTCAGGAAAGTATCGAAAAACTGGAAGATTTTTCCAAAGATTTCACAGATCTGCATTTTCAGATCGCACTGAATTATGGAAGCAGAGATGAAATCACCAGAGCAGTGAACCGGATGCTGGAAGATCAGAAAGCCGGAAAGCTGGAGACACCGGTGAGTGAAGATACGATATCAGATTATCTGGATACGGCCGGGCTCCCGGATCCGGATCTGATGATCCGTACCAGCGGAGAACTGCGGTTGTCTAATTACCTGCTGTGGCAGCTGGCCTATAGCGAATTTTATTTTACCGATGTGCCGTGGCCGGATTTTAAAAAAGAAGACTGGTAAAAGCAATTGAAAAATACAATGAGAGAGACCGCAGATATGGCGGTGTAAAGGAGGAATAGGATGTTTAAGACAAGATTGATCAGCGGAATTGTCCTGGTGATCCTGGCACTTGCTACAATTATCTGTTCCGGACCGGTACTTCTGGTGACTCTGATCGGAGTTTCCCTGTATCGGTATGCAGGAATTATATCGGGCGGCGGGGTTGTTCACGAAGGAAAAACAAACGGACTGGAAATTGTAGGTTATGTGGCAATTGTGATCTATTATCTGGCGGTTGCGTATCTTCCGGTAAGTTATCATCTGCCGGCAGTAATTCTTGGTGCTCTGATCATGATGAGCATTTTTGTGTTTACGTACCCGAAATATAATAACAAACAGATTATGACTGCATTTTTCGGTATGGTTTATGTGGGTGTGATGCTTTCTTATATCTATCAGACCCGTGTACTGCCGGGTGGTGCGTTTCTGGTATGGCTGATCTTTTTATGTTCCTGGGGCTGCGATACCTGCGCATATTGTGTGGGTGTACTGATCGGAAAACATAAGATGGCACCGGTACTAAGCCCCAAAAAATCCATCGAGGGAGCTGTTGGCGGTGTTCTCGGTGCAGCCCTTCTGGGAGCGATTTATGCGGCAGCGACGGGTGCTTACAACCCGAATTCGCTCATACACCTTTGATTTACGCGATATCTGTGGTGTGGGAGCACTGGTATCTATGGTGGGAGATCTGGCTGCTTCTGCGATCAAGAGACAGAAAATATCAAAGATTATGGACCTTGATCCCCGGTCATGGCGGTATTCTGGATCGGTTTGACAGTGTGATCTTTACTGCACCGGTTATTTACGCACTGGCGATTACTCTGATGTAAAATGATGCATAGGACGTGGAGGAGAGAACATACTATGGAAAAAACAATTGCAATTTTAGGGTCGACCGGTTCTATCGGAACGCAGACTCTGGAAGTAGTAAGAGAAAATCAGGATATCCGGGTGGCCGGTTTGAGTGCAGGAAGCAATATCACTCTGCTGGAAAAACAGATCAGGGAATTTCATCCGTCTCTGGCAGCAGTCTGGGACGAAGAGCAGGCGAAGATCCTGGCAGGAAAAGTTCGCGATCTGGATGTAAAAGTCGTCAGCGGCATGGATGGGCTGTTGCAACTGGCACAGATGGAAGAAAGTCAGATCCTGGTCACGGCGATCGTAGGAATGATCGGGATCCGCCCGACTATCGCGGCCATTCAGGCGGGAAAAGATATTGCACTTGCCAATAAAGAGACACTGGTAACGGCAGGGCATCTGATCATGCCGATGGCAAAAGAAAAAGGAGTACAGATCCTTCCGGTGGACAGTGAACACAGTGCAATTTTTCAGGCGATTCACGGAGAGGATAAGAGAGAGATTCATAAATTGCTGATCACAGCATCCGGCGGACCATTCCGTGGAATGAAAGCATCAGATCTTGCACATGTAAAAGTGGAAGACGCACTGAAACATCCGAACTGGGCGATGGGACAGAAGATCACGATCGACTCGGCAACGCTTGTCAACAAAGGTCTGGAAGTGATGGAGGCAAAGTGGCTCTTTGACGTGGATCTGGATCATATTCAGGTTGTGGTACAGCCAAAGAGTATCATTCATTCGATGGTAGAATTTGTCGATGGTGCGGTGATGGCACAGCTCGGTACACCGGACATGAAACTGCCGATCCAGTATGCACTGTATTATCCACACAGAAGGTATCTTCCGGGAGAACGGCTGGACTTTAAGACACTGACAGAGATTACGTTTGAGGAACCGGATATGGAGACGTTTCTGGGGTTGCCGATGGCGATGGAAGCATCACGGAGAGGTGGCAGTATGCCGACGGTTTTCAATGCGGCCAATGAGCGGGCAGTTGCAAAATTCCTGCATGGACAGATCGGATTTCAGGATATTTACCGAAGCATCCGGGAGGCCATGGATCGTCACCAGGTGATCGAACATCCGTGTCTGGAAGAAATTCTGGAAACTGAAGCAAAACCTATGAATGGATGGAAAGCAGGTGGAGTGTTTGAGTAGTATAATCGCTGTTCTGATTCTTGGTATCGTAATTATCGTACATGAGTTCGGACATTTTTACTGGCAAAGACGAATGGCATCGTGGTGGAAGAATTTTCTGTGGGAATGGGACCAAGGATACTGTCAACGCAGCGGGGAACGACGAGGTATTCACTGAAACTGATTCCTTTTGGCGGTTCCTGTATGATGCGGGGGGAAGATGGAGAAGATAACGGAGAAGGGACATTCAACAGCAAATCTGTCTGGAGACGTTTTTCCGTCATTGCCGCAGGACCGATTTTTAATTTTATTCTTGCATTTTTCGGTGCAATGATTATTATAGGTATTATCGGATACGATCCACCGGTTGTCACACAGGTAAAAGAAGGGACACCGGAAGAAGCTGCAGGCTGAAAGAAGGTGATCTGATCACTTCCTTTGATGGGAAGAAGATTTATCTGGGAAGAGAGCTGTATTCTTATCTGACACTGGAAGGGTTGGAAGATAAAGATATCACAGTTGCTGTAAAAAGAGATGGAAAAAAAGAAACACTGACCTATCATCCTGCGACGGAAGAACGTTATATGTTGGGGTTCAGTTATAACCCGGATGAAAATCAGGCACAGATCCAGTCGGTAACGATCGGTGGTGCACTGGCCGATGCGGGTCTTCAGGCGGGCGATTACATCGCAGCGGTGGATGACAAGTGAGATTGCGTCAGGGAAGCTTGAGTCAGTATTTGAAGATCATCCGCTGTC
>ENA-OQAZ01000481-OQAZ01000481.1-human-gut-metagenome-genome-assembly--contig:-NODE-481-length-21985-cov-2.565560_pt1 | contig 21985 bp, 31 predicted proteins | sample MGYA00242737_ERZ504531 | MGnify/ENA primary metagenome ERZ504531 (study PRJEB26092, sample SAMD00036244) | human gut metagenome | host: Homo sapiens | study: EMG produced TPA metagenomics assembly of... | reverse complement strand
ATGAAATAGCAGTAGGCATAATGGGAAAAAAGTTGTTGCGGAAGTCAGTAAAAGGCTGGAACAGGAATATGGTTCGGGATTTGATAAAACATCAATTTCAAGAATGATTAAGTTTATCAGAATTTCCTGACTTCGAAAAAGTTGCGACACTGTCGCAACAATTGACCTGGTCGCATTTTGTAGAGATTCTGCCAATACAAGATGAGTTAAAAAGAGATTTTTATGCAGCAATGTGTATGCAGAAAAACTGGTCAGTGCGAACATTGCGTGAAAGAAAAAAATCTATGCTTTATGAACGTACTGCAATATCAAAGAAGCTCCCTGTAAATTTGCATAGCTCGTAGCGTTCACAAAATCTTCACAAAATAATTAGCACTCACCTCTTGACAGTGCTAACATTGCGTGCTATAGTACAGATAGAACAAAGGAAGAGGAGAAAGGGAACAGGAAATAAGAAAAAGAGGTTCCCGAAAATCCAAAACCTCCTGAGTCCTGATAAGCGAAATGAAAAGTAAATGTAACTGTTCGCTACAGGTCAAAGTACCCGGGATGCGAAAAGGTTACTGCAATTAGAAAAAGGAGAGATGACTTATGTTGATGCCTAGTATTTTTGGAGAAAATTTATTTGATGACTTTTTTGGAGATTTCCCATTTTATTACGATAAAGATATGAAGAACGTTGAGAAGAAACTTTACGGACGTAAAGCCAGCCATGTAATGAAAACCGATATCAAAGAAACAGATAATGGTTATGAGCTGATTGTAGATCTTCCGGGATTCACAAAAGATGAAGTTCAGGCTACGCTTGAAAATGGTTATCTGACCATCAGTGCAGAAAAAGGTCTGGATAAAGATGAGAAAGAAAAAGAAACCGGACATTATATCCGCAAAGAACGTTATGCGGGAGCGTGCAGACAGAAGCTTTATGTCGGTGAAGATGTAGAGCAGTCCGATATCAAGGCTGAGTTCAAACATGGTATTCTGACCCTGTTTGTTCCAAAGAAAGAAGCAAAACCGGCAGTAGAGCAGAAAAAGACCATTGCAATCGAAGGCTGATCCTTTCGAGGGGAAGGGGTTCGCAAAAAAAGCAGTTTAATGAAACAAAAAGGCGGATGCTAAATATCCGCCTGATGTGAGATGGAAGTCCCGGCAGATGAAAATCTGCCGGGGCTTTTTGTATTATGAAAGGTTATCATTTTCAGAGATTCTGCAAATACAGGAAAAAAGCGATATTATCCCGATATTTCCAATATATACAAAACCTATTGACATAATAAGAATTAAGTGGTATAGTAACCCAAAAATGAAAAAAAACTTTCAGAAAGAAGCATAGAGATAGATTTTTCAAAAAGCAGAAAAGGAAAACAGGTATGGACAATAAAGAAAAGAAAAACGAACAGGATATGATCAATACGCAGGTTGAACCGCATAATCACAGAGCGATCATTGGATTTGACAAAAACGGTGTTCCGAAAGTTCTGGTGCCGGTCAGCGGCCATACACACAAACATGTAGATGAAAACGGAACCGAGTATGAACACAGCCACGAGGAGGTTTTCACGGAAGATTACATGAAGGCGGTTGCAGCTTATCGCAAAACATTTCCGACAAAGCAGGATGTGCTGGACAATGTGCCGGACCCGGCAGTCAAAGAAATGATGCTGCGTATGGAGCAGCTTGGATATGATACGGCATTTGACCGTTTTGACAAACAACAGCCACAGTGCAGTTTTGGACTGAGCGGTACTTGCTGCCGTATCTGTAACATGGGTCCATGCCGTATCACTTCGAAATCTCCGAGAGGTGTCTGTGGTGCAGATGCAGATCTGATCGTTGCGAGAAATCTGCTTCGCGGTGCGGCAGCCGGTGCAGCACAGCATGGCATGCATGCAAGAGAACTGATCCTGATGCTGAAATGGGCAGCTCAGGGCAAACTGGATATTCCGATCATCGGAGAATACAAAGTCATTGCAATGGCAAAGGCATTTGGCATCAAAACAAAACACAGACAGATCAAAAATATCGCGATTGACCTGGCAGATGCACTTCTTGCAGATTTATCGAGAACAGAGCCGGATGAATACAAAGTGATCACTGCCTGTGCAGCACCGGAGCGTCAGAAAGTATGGAAAGATATGGATATTCTGCCGATTAGTGCTTATCACGAAGTGTTTGAAGCTTACCACAAAACAGGCTGTGCGACGGACGGAGACTGGGAGAGCGTGATGAAACAGTTTCTTCGCTGTGGACTTGCCTTTACATTCAGCGGTGTTGTTTCTACATCGATCGCAACCGATGCACTGCTTGGAGTCGGTGACCGTGTGACTTCCAAGGTAAACGTCGGAGCATTGAAAAAAGGCTATGTAAATATCGCAGTTCACGGACATCTGCCGATTCTGGTAAAAGAGATCGTAAAGGCTGGACAGAGCGAGAAATTTCAGAAACTTGCGAAAGAAAAAGGAGCAAAGGGCATTCAGTTTTACGGCATCTGCTGTTCCGGACTTTCTTCTATGTACGTTATGAGGGCGTTATCCCACTGTCCAATGCAGTCAGTGCAGAACTGGTGCTTGGAACCGGAGCACTGGATCTTTGGGTAGCAGATGTGCAGGAAGTTTATCCGGCGATCATGGATGTTGCAAAATGTTTCAAGACAACGGTTGTCACGACACACGATTCTGCGAGACTTCCGGGAGCAGAACATATCGGATACGACCATCATCATTCGAATATCGCGGAGACAAAAAAGATTGCAGAACGCATCGTAGAGCGTGCAATCGAAAGTTTTGAGGCACGAAAAGGTGTGCCGGTATTTATTCCGAAATATGAAGTAGAGGCAGAAGTTGGATTTTCTGTAGAATATCTGTGCAAAAAATACGGCAGTCTGGAGCCGATTGCGGATGCAATCCGAGAGGGCAAAATCCTTGGTGTGGTAAATATGGTCGGATGCAACAATCCGAAAGTACTCTACGAAAAAGCGATCCTTGATGTCTGTGATGTACTTCTGAAAAATAACGTTCTGATTATCACAAACGGATGTGCATCTTCCCGCTGATGAAAATGGGTTATTGCCAGACTTCCGAGTTTGCTTACAGCAAGGCAGGAGAAGGATTAAGAGAATTTCTCAAACCGGATATGCCTCCGGTATGGCATGTCGGAGAATGTATCGACAACACCAGATCATCCGGAATCTTTGCAGGTATTGCAAATGCATTCGGAAAAGCAATGTACGAAATGCCGTTCGCTTTTGCATCACCGGAGTGGTCAAATGAAAAAGGAATTGATGCGGCACTTGGCTTCCGCCTGAACGGAATCAGTTCTTACCACTGTGTGGAAGCACCGATCCATGGTTCTTCAAAAGTCATCGAATTTTTGAAAGAAGGAACAAAAGAAACGCTGCATTCTTCCATGGTGGTAGATGTGGATCCGGTATCACTCGGCGAGAAAATGGTAGCTGATATGAAAGAAAAACGCAGACAGCTTGGAATCTGATCAAAAATTGCGAAACGATAAAGTACAGAAAAATCCAGATGACATTTTTAAAAAATGCCATGAGCGTTTGAGTTAAATAGCTGCCCGAAAACAGACATAGGAGTACTTATGAGAAAATATAAAATCAGAAAAAGCCTGTGCATGCTGCTTGTCCTGACGCTTCTGACAGTTTTGTCTCAGGATGCGGCAGATCTGAGGCAAAATATACCGCAGACGGAAAGAAGCAGATCATCACGATCGGCTACCTTCCGATCACACATGCACTGGCTGTCTTTAAAGAAAAAGAATTGCTTGATGCAGACGAAAACAGCACTCTGCAGATACAGCTTCAGAAATTCAGTTCCTGGACCGATCTGATGGATGCATTAAATTCCGGAAGGATCAACGGAGCGTCCGTGCTGGCAGAACTTGCGATGGCAGCCGTCAGTAACGGGCTGGATCTCAAAGCAGTGGCACTGGGACATAAAGATGGAAATGTGGTGATCGTTTCCAATGACATCACAAAAGTAGAAGATCTGAAAGGCAAAACCTTTGCCATTCCATCTAACAGTCTTCCCACAATATTTTACTGAACGATATGCTTTCTGATGCGGGAATGTCGATTGACGATGTAAAGGTTGTCCAGCTTGCACCGGCAGAAATGCCGTCTTCCTTGGCAAGCGGTGCAATTGATGGATATTGCGTTGCAGAACCGTTCGGAGCACAGGCAGTGGTGCAGGATTACGGCCATGTGCTTTATGATTCCACACAGCTGTGGCAGAATTCCATCTGCTGTGCCCTCGTTATGAATGGAAGCTTTCTTGAAAAAAACAAGGAAGCCGTTGATAAACTGGTTGCCGGATACGAAGAGGCCGGAAACAGGCTCGACGAAACAACGGCAAAAAACACTTGCAGAAGCTTATCTTGGACAGAATGAAAAGACGCTGGAAGTTTCCATGCAGTGGATTCATTATGACAATCTGCAGATCACAAAATCCGATTACGAACAGCTGACAGAACGAATGAAGAAGTACGGAATCAACAAAAATCCGCCGTCTTATGAAGACTTCGTATATCAGCCTGAAAGCAGCGAATCTGATTAAAATAGCGTATAGAAAAGAACGGTGCGTCTTGAAATTCGACTTGAAAGAAAAAGCGAGGAAACAATATTATGTGGAAAAAAAGGTATCAGAGTTATCGTGTCATTTGTAGTTGTACTTCTGGTATGGCAGATCGCCTGCACAGTGACAAACGCAAATGCAACACTGTTTCCGTCTCCGGTCAAAGTCGGAGAGGAATTTGTTAAATTGTTTACACAGGGACTGGAAGGAAGTACTTCCCACGTTACCTTACCGGGACATATCCGGATCAGCCTGCTACGTTTTGCGACCGGCTATGTGCTTGCAGCCGTATCTGCGATCCTGCTGGGACTGATCCTCGGAAGCCTTCCGAAAGTATTTCAGTTTATCAACCCGATCCTTCAGATCATCCGTCCGATTGCACCGGTAGCATTCCTGCCGTTTATCGTATTCTGGTTCGGAATCGGTGATGTGCCTGCGATCGTGATCATCTTTATAGCCGGATTCTTCCCGATTCTGCTCTCCGTTGTGGCGGCGGTACAGCATGTAGATGGGATTTATTATAAAATCGCCAACAGCTTCGGAGTTGGAAAAGTAAAGACATTATTTGGCATTGTATTTCCGGCGATTTTTACACAGATTGCAAATGCACTTCGCCTGGCACTTGGAACATCCTGGATTTTTCTGGTTTCCGGAGAGATGGTAGGTGCACAGTCCGGACTTGGATTTCTGATCATGGACAGCAAAAACTGCATGCGTTTTGATGCACTTCTGGCAACTATGATCACGATCGGAGTGATCGGATTTATCTTAGATGGCTTGTTACGTTTCGCAGAAAAAGCGATCAGCACAAAAATTGGATTTGGAGTGTAGAGAAATGTATATAGACGTATCAAATGTGAGCATTTCCTTCGAGGAAAACAAAGAACAGCATACCATTTTAAATGATGTTTCCCTTCAGGTGGAAAAAGGAGAATTTATCTGCCTGCTCGGACCGTCCGGCTGCGGAAAATCCACATTGCTCAATGCGATGGCAGGGTTTTTAAAACCTTCATCCGGAGAGATCAAAATCGACGGACAGACCGTAGAAAAACCGTCCATGAAATATGTCACCATTTTTCAGAACTATGGACTCCTGCCATGGAGAAGCGTGCAGAAAAATGTAGAGCTTGGACTGGAAACAAAGAAACTCGGCAAAGAAGAAAAAAAGAAGATCACAGATCATTACCTGGAAATGGTTGGCTTAAAAGAAGCAGCTAAAAAACGTCCGGCACAGCTTCTGGCGGTATGCAGCAGAGGGTGGCGATCGCCAGAGCACTGGCGGTCGAGCCGGAAATCCTGTTTATGGATGAGCCGTTCGGGGCACTGGATGCGATCACCAGAATGAAACTTCAGAAAGATGTTCTGAAGATCGCACATGAGACAGACAAAACCGTCGTGTTCGTTACACATGATATCGAAGAAGCTATTTTCCTTGCAGACCGCATCGTGATCATGTCAGCCAATCCGGGCAAGATCAAGAGCATCATGAAAGTCACACTGCCGAAAGACAGAGACCGTACATCAGATGATTTCCTGCTGATGCGAGATAAAGTGTATGAGATCTTCCAGATGAAAGAAGAGAGAAATATCGAGTACTTTATCTGATTTCACAAGATTCATTTCTATTGTTTGTGAATAATAAAAAGAGAACATATAAAAATATATTTGACATAAAAGAATAGAAATGCTATTATAAATGCATAAAAGGTGTTGCCGATGACGGTTCGCCTGATTGTTAAAGGCTTATGATCGCTCTAGTTTCTCAGGCATGGGGCGGTCATTTTTCTATATAGAATCGCAACAATGGAGTGAATAACGATGGTAAAATATTTGATAAAGGACACGACAAGGAAGAACGTGAGCAGATCGTGGCAGAATCTCTTGGCAATATTGATGCTTCCTGTGATGGATGCAGTTCCGGGATTGTGGAGATGTATCAGGATTATATTGATGGAAAAAAGGAGCTGCGTGAGATTTCGATGGAGTTTAACGCACGCTATATTTCCGGGGAGGAAGCACCGACGGTTCGTTCTTCCTGTCCGATGAGATAACAAAGGAGCGGATGATGGCAAAAGCGGGCGGAAATTTATTAAACACTTATGTTGCGGATTATGTGGTCTTTGATCTGGAGACGACCGGGATTTCGCCTAAGACGGACGAAGTGGTTGAGATTTCTGCAGTGAAGGTGGAGCACGGCAAGGTTACGGATGAGTTCAGTACGCTGGTGAATCCGAAACAAAGGATTCCTTACGGAGCCAGCCGTGTAAATGGCATTACGGATGATATGGTTGCGGAAGCACCGTTTTTTGAACAGGTTCTGGAAGAATTTCTGGAGTTTATTGAAGGATTCGTGTTGGTCGGACATAACATTGCCCGATTTGACATGAATTTTCTTTATCGTGATGTGGAAAAGTATTTTGAACGGTCGCTGGCAAATGATTATATTGATACATTGCAGATGGCGAGAAGGGAGCTTCCGAATTTGGAGCATCACAGGCTGACGGATCTGGCAGAATACTACGGGATTTCGGCAGAAGGGGCACATCGGGCATTAAATGACTGCCGGATGAACCAGCAGGTTTTCGAGAAAATGGGAAATCCTGTATACAAAAAACAGGGCAAAGATAAAGAAAATAACAGAGGAGTCGATTCGGCAAAAACAGAACCGAGTGAACAGGCACAAAACACCGCACCGGCAGTCCGGAAACGCAGTACTTTTAAACTGCGTGCGGTGGTGGAGCGGATCACTTACCAGAATCCGGACAACGGCTATACGGTTCTGAAGTGTGCGGTGAAAAATTATCAGGATCTGGTGACGGTGGTCGCAGTCTTCTGGATGTCAATGTTGGTTCGGTGCTTCTGATCGACGGAAACTGGAAAATGGACAGTCGCTATGGCAGACAGTTTCAGGCAAAGACCTGGGAAGAGACGATGCCGGCGACTGTTTTTGGCATTGAAAATATTTGGGTTCTGGGCTGATCAAAGGGGTTGGCCCCAAATATGCAAAACGGATCGTGCAGAAGTTCGGAACAGAGACGATCACTGTGATTGAGACCGATGTCTTCCGGCTGAGGGAAGTGGAGGGAATCGGAGAAAAGCGTATCCGCAAGATTGCAGAGAGCTGGGAAAAGCAAAAAGAGATTAAAAATGTTATGCTGTTTTTGCAGGATCATGGGGTTAGCACTTCCTTTGCAGCAAAGATCTACAAGCAATACGGCAATGAAAGTGTCAATAAGGTCCGGGAAAATCCATTTCGGCTGGCAGATGATATCTGGGGGATCGGCTTTAAAACAGCGGATGGGATTGCACAGAAGCTGGGATTTGGAAAAGAAGCCTTTGTGCGTCTTCGAAGCGGTATTATGTATACATTAAGCAATCTGGCGGATCAGGGACATGTCTATGCAACGAAGGAACAGCTGATCAAAACGGCAGCAGAGCTTCTGGAAGCAGAGGAGGGCTGTGTTGTGATGACGCTGGATCAGATGCTGGCGGATCACGATCTGATCTTACAGAAAGTAGAAATTCCGGAAGAGCAGCGAAAACATGAAATGCCTGCAGAACTTGAACAACCGGAATGGAAATTGGCAGAACCTCAAATAACCGAAGCTATTTATCTGCCGCCGTTCTATTATGCGGAGACCGGTGTGGCAGGAAAATTAAAAAGGCTGCTGGCAGCTCCGGCGGCGGATCGTCTGTGGACTGCACTGGAGACGGCGAAAGAAAAAACAGGCAATCCGGATTTGTCGATTGATGTGGAAAAGATTCAGGAAAAGGTGCATATGGAGTATGATGAGGTTCAGGCAGATGCGATTCGCAAAGCAGCGGTTTCCAAAGTTATGGTGCTGACCGGAGGGCCTGGAACCGGAAAGACAACGACCACACAGGGATCATTGCAGCATATCGTGCATTCGGACTTAAGATTCTGCTTGCGGCACCGACAGGGCGTGCGGCAAAACGTATGACAGAGGCCACCGGCCTGGAAGCGAAAACAATCCATCGTCTTCTGGAATGTCAGCCTCCGGAAGGATATCTCAAAAACGAAGAAAATCCGCTGGAAGGGGACGTACTGATCGTTGACGAATGTTCGATGATCGATATCGTTTTAATGAATGCACTTTTAAAGGCGATTCCGCAGGGGATGCGTCTGATTTTGGTCGGAGATATCGATCAGCTGCCGTCTGTCGGAGCCGGAAACGTGCTGCGTGATATCATTGATTCTGAAACAGTGCCTGTGATCCGTCTGACCAGGATTTTCCGACAGGCACAGAGCAGCCGTATCGTTATGAATGCACATCGGATCAACGAGGCAAAATGCCGGATATTTCCAATGGGAAGGATACGGATTTCTTTTTTGTGCAGAAAGAAGATCCGCAGGAGGCAGCAGACGAGTCGTGCGTCTGGTGAAAAATAAGCTGTCGCGTTATTATCAGACGCCGCCGTCCCAGATTCAGGTGCTCACGCCGATGCAGAAAGGAATCGTCGGAGCTGCCAATTTAAATACGATTCTTCAGGAGACTCTCAATCCGCAGGGCGAAGGACTGCGAAGAGGCGGTTTTGTATTTCGCGTAAACGATAAAGTGATGCAGATCCGCAATAATTATGACAAAGAAGTGTTTAACGGCGATATCGGGATGATCGATGCGGTGGATGTGGCAGCCCGAAATCTGAAAGTGAATTTCGACGGACGCATCGTAGAGTATGATGTCACAGAACTGGATGAACTGACACTTGCCTATGCAACAACAATCCATAAAGCACAGGGCTCGGAATATCCGATCGTCGTGATGCCGGTGCTGATGAATCATTTTGTGATGCTTCAGAGAAATCTGATCTATACAGGAATCACCCGTGCGAAAAAAATCCTCGTACTGGTCGGAACACGCAAGGCACTTTCCTATGCCGTGCGGAATGTGACGGTGACAAAACGAAATACTCTTTTAAAAGAAAGGTTACAGGAAAAGTTTTAATAGCTGGACGTGAGATAAAAAACATAGTATAATAAGAAAACAATGGTGCCGGAGACGGTATTTTATAACTCTGGCAGCCGAAAAGCGGAGATATAGCGAAGCGGATTGTGAATGTCCGATGTCCGCTTTACTAGATGACAGGAAAATTGTGATATCTTTTATATGGACATTGAAGAAGCGGGAACAGTTTCGGGGGGGGGGTAGTAACTGATTTTTTTTTTTGAAAAGTTTTGAAAAGACGTGGAAAATGTTCAGTACAGGGTATTCTTTTAAGAGGGAAAATGAAGAATGCAGAAAATTTTGATAGTAGATGATTCGGAAATAAACAGAGAGATCCTGGCAGCCATGCTTGAGAAAACATACGAGATCGATATGGCGAAAGACGGGCAGGAAGCGATCGAGATCCTGGAAAAGAAGTGGGAAACGTATCAGATCGTGCTGCTTGATCTGAATATGCCGGTGATAAATGGATATGAAGTTCTGAAGGTCATGGAAGAAAAGCAGTGGCTTGATTCACTGCCGGTTATCTGTATCTCGGCAGAAACATCGGAGGCAAGTATAGGAAAGGCGTACGAACTCGGAGCACGGATTATTTTACGAGGCCGTTTGATACGGCAGTCGTACTGCGGCGTGTGCACAATACGATTGCACTGTATGCAAAAGCGTCCAGCAGTCTGCACGATGCGATGGAGATGTTATCCGGCATTTTTTATCGTATCATTAAAATCAATCTGAGTACGGATACCTATAGAACACTTAAAAATATTTCCGACGATTTCAGGAGTCCGCTGGATGGCATTAAGAGTATTTCGCAGAGACTGAGGCAGTACGGAGAAGAATATGTCCATGAGGAAGATCAGGAAGCTTTTTTGGAATTTTGTGATTCGGAAAATCTGCGTAAAAATTTCTCGGAAGAAGATACAGAGCGTATCAGTATGAGCTATCGCTGTCGGAATGGACAGGAATTTCGCTGGGTTTCCATGGAGATCATCAAGAGTACAGAGTACGCAAAAGATAACGAAGTCGTGGTTCTTTATCTTCGGGATATCAATACAGACTATCTGAAACAGCTGGATATGGTTCTGAGCAGGAGCAAAGGTTCTGTCGGTATGGTGAATGTCAATGTAACAGACGGAACCTGCAAATCCGGAAGCAGTTCTCTGAAAAACCTGGAGCTTCAGGAAGAGGATCGTACACTTGATCAGTATATAAACAGGATCAGCACTTCGATTCCACAGGAGGACGGGCGCAGAAGTTTTACAGAAAATTTCAGCAGAAAGCATATGCTGGATTCTTTCGAAAAAGGTCACACGGTCATTCAGGAAAATTATCCGGTATACAGCACAGAAAACCATCGTCCGCAGCTTTATCGCGTAACAGCAGAGATGGTTCGCAATTCTTTTTCCGGTCAGATAGAGGCTATTCTTTATTTTACAGATATCACAGGAAAATATCTGGCAGAAAAGATGCCGCAGATTTTGTATCAAAAAAATTATGAACAGATTGCAGTGATCGATTTAAGACGCCGGAAGATTGTAGCCATTGCGGAAACAGTTTTTGATTTTTCACAGTCACTGGAGCAAGAAATGGATTACGATCAGTATCAAAAAAAAGTCATGAAAGTGCGTTGTTCCGGAAGAAGAAAAGGCACAGTTTGAAAATTACACGAATCTTGATAATATAAAAAGAGAGCTGGATCGGAAAGGTCGCTATTCTTTCAGTGTATATCAGCTGAACAGAAACGGTGAAAAAGCCCTGAATAATTACACATATCTTTATTTTGATCATTACTTTGACATCGTGGCTGTAGCAGTTGAAGATATTACGGAGCTGTCAGGACAGGATGCACTGACAGGCGGATATAACCGACAGGGATTTGTACAGAAGGCAGAACATATCCTGCAGAATGCAAATGAGGATGAGAATTATGCGATCCTGTTTTTCAATATTAAGAACTTTAAGGCAGTGAACGAACTTTTTGGAATTGATCTTGGTGATTTTATTCTGCGTGAGCTGTATGAAGATCTGAAAAATTCACAGCTTGATCCGGTTGTGATCGCCAGAGCAGAGGCTGACCATTTTGTGTGCCTTGTAAAACGGGAAAATCTGGATGAGAAATTTCTGCTAAAGCTCTGTACGAAGAAGATTTCCAGCTCCGGAAAGGCCATCCGTCTGTTCAGCCGTTGCGGTATTTTCTATGTAAAAGATAAAGAAATGTCCGTAAACATGATGATCGGGCGTGCGAAGCTGGCAAAGAAATATATCGAAGATGAGTATGTTCAGCCATATAAAGTATATGATTCTTCATGCAGACTGCTTATATAGACAAAGCAGAGATTGCAGGAGAACTTGCAGAAGGCATTGCGAAAGGAGAACTTCAGGTTTATTATCAGCCGGTTGTGGATGTAAAGACCGGACAGATCGCTTCCGCAGAAGCCCTGATCCGCTGGCATCATTCCGAGAAAGGTTTCCTGTCGCCGGGCTTCTTTATACCGGCTCTGGAAGAGAGCGGTCACATCTCCGAACTGGATGATTATGTCATTCATCAGGTCAGCGATTTCCTGATGGATCGTTACCATGCAGGCAAGAATGTGGTTCCGGTTTCGGTCAATTTATCATGGATGGATTTCTATGATGAGAAGATTATGGAAGATATCCTTGATGAATGTAAAAACAATGATCTGGAAGAAAAACTGATCCGTCTGGAAGTTACTGAGACATCCTACGCTGCGATGGGTGAGAGCCGCAACAGTATTCTTGAATCCTTCCGTACAGAAGGTGTCAAGATCATGATGGATGACTTCGGAACCGGTTATTCTTCGTTTGGTATGCTTCAGCAGTACAATTTCGATATTATGAAGATTGACATGAGTTTCATCCGCCAGATAGAGACAAATCCAAAGACGAAAAGTATGTTACGATTCCTGATCGATATGGCACATGAGATGGGCATTTATATCGTTGCAGAAGGCGTTGAGACAGAAGTTCAGGCAGATTTTCTGAAGAAGAGCACTGTGATTATATCCAGGGATATTATTATTACCGTCCGATCCCACAGGAAGAGTTTCGAAAACTTCTTGATGAGATGTAAAGATTTTTTAACTTGCAATTCAAAAATTGCCATGCTATACTTGAAATGATATTAGGGTCAGAAGACCTTTTGACTCTGGAATCTAATACATGAAGCAGAAATGATTTTCATGCAAATATTTGCCCACCAAGTGATTGGTTAAGCCCATACGGACAGGCGGGGCAGCTGCCGATTGCGGTGAGAGACCGCATTATTGATTTAGTTAAAAGCTAAATTTTATAAGTCTTTTGTTTGGGAATACAGCGTCCCAGAATAAAACATCACTTGTGAAATGGTCAATAAAGAGTAGGATTAGCAAATATTTGCTGGCGAGAGTGCCAACGACAGACTCTGGAAATAGTTTTTGCGGATGTAAGATAAATACATAAAGTAAAGCTATCATAAGACGTTTAAAGACAGGTGAGGATTTCACCTGTTTTTTTTATGCGGATATATTTATCGTATGCTATGATGCCAGGGAGTGCAACGCACAGAACAATCCGTAGGCATTATAGTTGGGGACTTTTGACACCCACATCATGCTATGATTGGAGAAAAAGAATGAATCGAAACAAACAGATGCATGCTCCGGTTTATGAGGCACTGGAGCGTTTAAAAAGAAGAAGAGTTGTGCCGTTTGATGTACCGGGACATAAACGCGGAAGAGGAAATCCGGAACTTGCGGATCTTCTGGGAGAAAAATGTGTCAGCCTGGATGTCAATTCCATGAAGCCGCTGGATAACCTCTGTCATCCTGTTTCTGTGATCAAGGAAGCAGAAGAACTGGCAGCGGAAGCATTTCGTGCGGATCATGCCTTTTTTATGGTTGGCGGAACAACTTCTTCCGTGCAGGGAATGGTGCTTTCCTGCTGCAAGGCAGGTGACAAGATCATTCTGCCGCGAAATGTACATAAAAGCGTGATCAATGCACTGGTATTGTGCGGTGCGGTTCCGGTGTATGTAAATCCGGAAGTGGATACAAAACTGGGGATATCACTCGGAATGCAGGTTTCTGAGGTGGAAAGGGCGATCCGTGAGAATCCGGATGCATCCGCAGTTCTTGTAAACAATCCGACCTACTATGGGATCTGTTCGGATCTGCGTGCGATCGTTAAAGTGGCACATGAACATAATATGCTGGTGCTGGTTGATGAAGCACATGGCACGCATCTGTATTTTGGCAGTGATCTTCCGGTCTGTGCCATGGATGCCGGGCAGATATGGCTTCGGTGTCCATGCATAAATCCGGCGGAAGCCTGACACAGAGTTCTCTGCTTCTTACCGGAAAAAATGTAAACTGGGAATATGTAAGTCAGATTATAAATCTGACACAGACAACAAGTGCTTCCTATCTGCTGATCTCCAGTCTGGATATTTCCAGGAGAAATCTGGCACTGCGCGGACGGGAGTCTTTTGATAAAGTGAGCCGCATGGCAGAATATGCAAGAGAAGAGATCAATTCAATCGGCGGTTTTTATGCTTACGGTAAAGATATGATAAACGGCGGAAGCGTCTATGATTTTGATGTGACAAAACTTTCCGTGTATACAAGAGATATCGGGCTTGCCGGCATTGAGGTTTATGACCTGCTGCGTGATGAGTATGACATCCAGATCGAGCTTGGAGATATCGCAAATATCCTGGCGTATATTTCCATTGGTGACCGTATCCAGGATATCGAGCGGCTGGTGGGGGCACTGGCGGATATCAAGCGGCTTTATGCAAAAGATCCGGAAAAAATGCCGGGAGCCGAGTACATCAGGCCGACCGTTCTGGTATCTCCGCAGACTGCTTTTTATGCAGAAAAGAAAGCAGTTCCGATCCGGGAGACAAAAGGCATGATCTGCAGTGAATTTGTGATGTGCTATCCGCCGGGGATCCCAATCCTTGCACCGGGAGAGCTGATTACGCAGGAGATCATTGATTATATTATTTACGCAAAAGAAAAGGGCTGTTCCATGCAGGGAATGCAGGATACAGAGATAGAATATTTATATGTGCTGAGCGAAAAATAAAAAGCAAATGGGAGGGGAAAAGGATGGAGCTTTGGTTTTCGGATTACCATACAGAAAAAGTAAAAGTTTCGGTAAAAGTCCAGAAACAGCTTTTTGGTCTGCAGACGGAATTTCAACGTATTGATGTGTTTGATTCCGATGAATTTGGCCGTTTTTTAAGTGCAGACGGAAGCATTGTATTTTCAGAAAAAGATGAGTTTATTTATGATGAGATGATCGTTCATGTGCCGATGGCAGTTCATCCATGTGTGAAAAATGTCCTGGTGATCGGCGGCGGGGACGGCGGTGTGGCAAGAGAGCTGAGCCATTATGAAGAAATCGAAAAAATTGATGTGGTCGAGCCGGACCGCGTTTTTGTTGAAGTCTGTAAAGAATTTTTCCCGGACAATGCCTGCGGACTGGCAGATAAAAGAGTCAGTGTTTATTATGAGACGGACTGAAATTTCTGCGTCTGCGTCATAATGAATATGATCTGATCATCAATGATGCGATTGATCCGCTCGGACATAATGCCGGACTCTTTACCAAAGAATTTTACGGGAACTGTTACCGTGCACTAAAAGAAGACGGCATCATGGTCTATCAGCACGGAAGTCCGTTTTATGATGAAGACGAAGAATCCTGCCGGGTGATGCACCGGAAGGCAAGCCACAGTTTCCCGATCAGCCGTGTCTATCAGGCACACATCCCGACCTGTTCATCCGGTACTGGCTGTTTGGGTTTGCATCAAAAAAATATCATCCGCTGGAACACCTGAATGCAAAACGCTGGAAAGAGCGGAAGATAGAAACTTGGTACTACACGACCAATCTTCATAAGGGGGCATTTATGCTTCCAAAATATGTAGAAGATATGCTGGAAGAAGAGGAAGGTCGTAAAAAATAAAAAGCAAAAAGAAAAGGAGATTGTACTATGGGAAGATTACTGATCATTGGATGCGGAGGAGTTGCAGGAGTTGCGATCCACAAATGCTGTCAGAACAGCAAAACATTTTTCTGAGATCTGTATTGCCAGCAGAACAAAGGCAAAGTGCGATGCACTGAAAGAAAAACTGGAGAATACAACGGAAACAAAAATCACAACAGCACAGGTGGATGCCGATAAGGTGGAAGAACTGATCGCACTGATCCAGTCTTATCAGCCGGATGCTGTTTTAAATGTGGCACTTCCGTACCAGGATCTGACGATCATGGATGCGTGTCTGGCATGCAAGGTGGATTATATTGATACCGCCAATTATGAGCCGGAAGATACCGACGATAAACAGTGGCGTGAAATTTACGAGAAACGCTGCAAAGAGGCCGGATTTACCGCATATTTTGACTATTCCTGGCAGTGGGCTTATCAGGAAAAATTTAAAGAAGCAGGCATCACGGCACTTCTCGGAAGCGGCTTTGATCCGGGTGTCACCAGTGTCTTTACAGCCTATGCACTGAAACATTATTTTGATGAGATCGAGACGATCGATATTCTGGACTGCAACGGAGGAGATCATGGCTATCCGTTTGCCACCAACTTTAACCCGGAGATCAATCTGCGGGAAGTGTCCGCAAACGGTTCTTACTGGGAGAATGGCCACTGGGTAGAGACAGAGCCAATGGAAATCAAAAGAGAATATATTTCCCGCAGGTCGGCGAAAAAGATATGTATCTGCTTCATCATGAAGAAATCGAATCTCTGGCAAAAAATGTTCCGGGCGTAAAACGTATCCGTTTCTTTATGACCTTTGGACAGAGCTATCTGACGCACATGAAATGTCTGGAAAATGTAGGCATGCTTTCCACTTCACCGATTCTGTTTGAAGGAAAAGAGATTGTGCCGATTCAGTTTCTGAAGGCACTGCTTCCAGATCCGGCTTCCCTTGGACCGCGTACCGTCGGAAAGACAAACATTGGCTGTATTTTTACCGGAAAGAAAGACGGAAAAGAAAAGACCATTTATATCTACAATGTATGTAATCATCAGGAGTGTTATAAAGAAGTCGGATCTCAGGCGATTTCCTACACAACCGGAGTGCCGGCGATGATCGGGGCAGCACTTGTTGTGGATAAAGTATGGGACAAAGACGGTGTGTTCAACATTGAAGAATTTGATCCGGATCCGTTTATGGATATGCTGAATCAGTACGGACTGCCGTGGGTTGTGGATGAAAATCCGCAGACTGTAGAATGATGTGGAAAGATCTGCCGACACCGTGCTATGTTGTGGATGAAGGCAAAATCAGAAAAAATCTGGAGATTCTTGCGAATCTTGAGCAGGAGTGCGGCTGTCACATCCTGCTCGCTCAGAAAGCATTTTCCATGTACAGCCTGTATCCGATGATCGGTCAGTATATCAGCGGAACAACAGCGAGCGGACTGTATGAGGCAAGACTTGGATATGAAGAGATGGGAAAAGAAAATCATGTCTTTGCACCGGCATACAAAGAAAAAGATATGGAAGAACTGGTGCAGATCTGCGACCATATCATCTTCAATTCCTTTGCACAGTATGAGAAATATAAAGAAATGTGCCGGGAAAGTGCAAAGGTGAGAAAAGATAAAAAAGCAGTCAGTGTCGGCATCCGCATCAATCCGCAGTGCTCCACGCAGGAAGGGCATGAGATCTATGATCCTTGTGGCTATGCTTCCAGACTTGGTGTGACAGAAGAACAGTTCCGGGAAGATCTGCTGGAGGGTGTGGAAGGACTTCATTTCCACAACGCTGTGCGAACAGAATGCAGATGATCTTGTAAACGACTTTCAGGCATTTGAAAAGAAATTCGGGAAATATACTGTACCGGATGAAATGGCTGAATATGGGCGGAGGTCATCATATCACAAGGGAAAATTATCAGATGGAAACTCTGAAAAACTGATCCGTTATATCAGAGAAACCTATCCGGTGGAAGTTTATCTGGAGCCTGGCGAAGCGATTGCTTTAAATGCCGGTTATCTTGTGACAGAAGTGATGGACATCGTGCACAACGATATGGACATTCTGATTCTCGATGCATCGGCAGCCTGCCATATGCCGGATGTGCTGGAGATGCCGTACCGCCCGCCGCTTGCAAAAGGATTTGAAGCAGGGGAAAAACAGTACACGTATCGCCTCTCTTCGATGACCTGTCTTGCCGGGGATGTGATCGGGGACTACAGTTTTGAGCAGCCGATCCGTATCGGGGATCAACTGGTCTTTGAAGATATGGCGATCTATTCCATGGTAAAAAACAATACCTTTAACGGAATGCCGCTTCCGGGAATCGCACTTTTAAAAGAAGACGGAAGTGTGGAAATGGTAAGAGAATTTGGCTATGACGATTTTAAAATGCGTCTGTAATTTAAACCGAACGCATATGAGACTTGCAAGCGACAGCACCGTAGATTCTGAAGGAGGATACGATGGAATACAACAGAACAACACCGTCTGCGGACGGATATTATATGCCGGCAGAGTATGAGCCGCATAAAGGCTGCATCATGATCTGGCCGCAGCGGCCGGGTTCCTGGAAAAAGAATGCAAAAGATGCCGAACAGGCTTTTTGTGCAGTTATGGAAGAGATCACAAAAAGTGAGCCAGTGTATCTGGCTGCCGGAAAAAAGGTTCTTGCACGGGCAGAGGCATTTGCCGCACAGCAGAAAGAAAAATATAGAGAAGCCATCGCATGCGGAAGACATTTTCCGGTGACCGTCTTTGAGGCAGAAACGGATGATGCCTGGGCAAGAGATATGGCACCGACGTTTGTAAAAAAGGGAGGCAGCGTTCGTGCAGTAAACTGGTCTTTCAATGCCTGGGGCGGAACGGTGGATGGGCTGTATGCATCCTGGAAGCTGGATGATGCGTTTGCCCTGGATTTCGCCAAAAGAGAAGGATATTTCTGCTACGATGCGGCACCTTTTGTGCTGGAGGGCGGTTCCATCCACAGTGATGGGGAAGGGACAGTCATGGTGACGGAAGCCTGTCTGCTCAGCAAAGGCAGGAATCCGCAGCTTTCAAAAGAACAGATTGAGGAGAAACTGAAAGCATATCTGGGTGCGGAGAAAGTGCTCTGGCTGCCAAGGGGCATTTACCTGGATGAGACAAACGAGCATGTAGATAATGTATGTGCTTTTGTCGGTCCGGCTGAGGTGGTGCTGGCGTGGACGGATGATCCGAAAGATCCGCAGTACCCGTTATCACTGGAGACACTTCAGTATCTGGAATTACAGACCGATGCGAAAGGCAGAAAGATCATCGTACATAAACTTCCGATCCCGGATGTGCCGGTCTGCGTTACGCCGGAAGATCTGGAAGGGTATGTGTTTGAAGAAGGAGAAGATACAAGAGAAGTGGGCGAACGCTTGCGGCATCTTATGTAAACTTCTATTTTTCAAACGGGGCAGTTATCATGCCGGCTTTTGGCGGAAAAAATGCAGAAAGTGATCAGCGGGCAGCAGAGATCTTGCACAGCATATGTCCGCAGAGAGAGATCCTACCGGTGTATGCAAGAGATATTCTCACCGGAGGCGGAAACATCCACTGTATTACGCAGCAGATACCACAGGGAAAGGCAGAAAAGGAATGAGAAAAGTAAAAACAGCGGCGATCCAGATGCAGTGCAGCACAGAGCTGCAGGAAAATCTGGAAAAAGCAGAAAAGAAAATCAGAGAAGCGGCAGCAGAAGGAGCAAATATTATTTTACTGCCGGAACTTTTTGAACGGGAATATTTCTGTCAGCAGAGACGGTATGATTTTTATCATTATGCAAAACCGGCAGAAGAAAACGAAGCAGTACAGATGGGAGTGCGTCTGGCAAAAGAACTTGGAGTCGTGCTTCCGATCAGCTTTTATGAAAAAGAAGTCAACAATCTTTACAATTCGATCGCATGCATCGATGCGGACGGAACGATTCTTGGGATTTATCGTAAAACACATATTCCGGATGACCACTATTATCAGGAAAAATTTTATTTTACGCCGGGCGATACCGGATTTCGCATCTTTGAGACCAGATATGGAAAGATCGGCATCGGAATCTGCTGGGATCAGTGGTTTCCGGAGAGTGCCAGATGCATGGCACTTCAGGGTGCAGAACTTCTGTTTTATCCGACTGCCATCGGTTCGGAGCCAATCCTGGAATGTGACAGCATGCCGCACTGGAGGCGTTGTATGCAGGGCCATGCAGCAGCCAATCTGATGCCGGTGATCGCAGCAAACCGTATTGGAAAAGAGGTGGTAGAGCCGGATACGGAAAATGGAGGTCAGAAGTCTGTACTGACTTTTTATGGTTCTTCCTTCCTGACCGATGAAACAGGCGAACTGAAAAAAACAGCTTCCAGAGATCAGGAAGAGATCCTGATCGGAGAATACGATCTGGATGAGCTGGCAACAAAGCGTCTTGAATGGGGACTGTTCCGTGACCGCAGACCGGAAATGTACAGGATCATTGCAGGACAAAAATAGAAGAAAGAAGACGGATTTGTTGCTTAACATATACAGAAGAAGAGTTTTCTCCAACTAAGATAAGATTTACGAGGGGTGAGCAGATGAAATTTTTTCATTTATCCGATCTGCATATCGGACTGAAACTGATCGAACGCGATCTGCGGGAAGACCAGGAATATATTTTTGAACAGATCATCCGGCTGGCAAAAGAGCAGCAGCCGGATGCGATGGTGATCGCAGGGGATATTTATGACAAAGCGGTTCCGTCTGCGGAGGCAGTGGAGATTTTTGACAGCTTTATGAAAAATCTTTCCGAAGAAATGCCGCAGATGCCGGTGATGATCATCAGCGGCAATCATGACAGTGCCGCCAGGCTGAACTGTTTTCGCAGTATTTTGTCCAGGCAGAATGTCTATATGATCGGCACGCCGCCGACTACAGAAGAGGAACATATCGAAAAAGTGACACTGCAGGATGCTTATGGTGATCTGCATTTTTATCTGCTTCCGTTTGTGAAACCGTCGATGGTAAGAGAGATCGTGGGAACGCGGGAGGACGGAACACAGCATTCCTACGACGAGGCACTGCATCTTCTGATCGAAAGAGAAAATATCGATACAAAGGAGCGAAATGTGCTGGTCAGCCATCAGTTTTATCTTCCATCCGACCGACAGGCGGAGGACGTAGAGCGCATGGATTCCGAGATTCGCACGGTCGGAAATATCGATGAGATCTCAGCAGATGTGCTGGAAGTGTTTGATTATGCGGCACTTGGACATATCCACAAACCGATGAAAGTGGGAAGCGAATATTATTGTTACTGCGGAACACCGCTTGCCTGTTCGGTCAGTGAAGCCGGACAGAAAAAAGGCATTGTGATGGTGACGATGAAAGAAAAAGGAAATATTTCCACGGAAGTGCTTCCGCTTACGCCGCTTCGTCAGGTGCGTGTGATAAAGGGAGAATTTCAGGAGGTGCTTTCGCAGGCATGCGAAGATTATGTCACGGTTGTGCTCACAGACAAAGAAGATCTCGATGTGATCGACCTCAAAGACCGTCTGCGAAATGCATTTCCATATCTGCTTGAGATCCGCAGAGAGAGGGAGCGGAGAGCAGAGTACAAAAGACAGAGCAGAAAGATCGAAGAACTGGACCGTTTGAACTTTGCTGTTCGTTTCTCGGGGAACATATGGATGAGGAAGAACGTGAGATGCTTCTGGATGTGATCAGCAGTGTACAGGGGGTGAAATAAGATGCGGCCGTTAAAACTTGTGATGCAGGCGTTTGGTTCCTATGGAAACCGAACCGAGATTGATTTTGAAAAACCGGATCAGAATTTATTCCTGATCACCGGAAATACCGGCTCCGGAAAAACAACGATTTTTGATGCGATTGTGTTTGCTCTCTACGGAGAAGCCAGCTCCAATGCAAATAAGAAAAACGGTGCGGAACTTCAGAGTCAGTTTGTGGAGATTGGGACGGAGCCGTTTGTCTCCCTGACTTTTTCTGAGAAAAATGGAACTGAGATCGATCTTTATACCGTGAAACGCATTCCGCGTCATGTACGTCGCTGAAACGCGGCAGCGGCGAAAAAATGGTCAGTGAGGAAGTTTCACTTACCATCCGGACGGCAGCGAATATCCGGCAAAAGAGACGGATGCGAAACTGATGGAGATTGTCGGACTGACAAAAGAGCAGTTTATGCAGGTTGCGATGATCGCTCAGGGAGAATTCATGGAACTTCTGCGTGCAAAATCAGATGATAAAAAAATGATCTTCCGCAAGCTGTTTCACACCGGTCTGTACGAGGAGATCAAAAAATGAATTTGCCGTACGCAAAAAAAGAAAAACAGGCAGAGATCGATCAGATCCGCATGCGGTGTATTGCCGAGATCAGCCGCACAGAACTTCCAGAAGGTCTGGAACAGACGGCATTTTTAA
>ENA-OQAZ01000479-OQAZ01000479.1-human-gut-metagenome-genome-assembly--contig:-NODE-479-length-22060-cov-2.685588_pt1 | contig 22060 bp, 29 predicted proteins | sample MGYA00242737_ERZ504531 | MGnify/ENA primary metagenome ERZ504531 (study PRJEB26092, sample SAMD00036244) | human gut metagenome | host: Homo sapiens | study: EMG produced TPA metagenomics assembly of... | reverse complement strand
CGTCCTGTGTGAATTACTTTTGGAATTGTTTTTTAGTGTTTTTTCCAAACACTTAAAAGGTTCCTTACAAGTTTTTCGATATTGTTCAATTTTCAAGGTCCTGTGCGCCTCAGCCTTGCGGCTGACGACCTGTTTATTGTACCACCGAAGTGGTTTTTTGTCAAGCCTTATTTTTTAGAAGCTTTTGAACTTTCTGAACTTGGAGCGCTTCAAACATCTCAGTGTCAGCTGGTGTTTTTCTGCGTCTATTGGTTCTTTTCAAGGGCTTCCTGCTGGGGCTTTGGAAGTCATTCTTTTGCCTCAGCGCTTGGCGCTCAAGTATAATACCACACCCCTGCCTCCTTGTCAACACTTTTTGACAACTTTTTTCATCTTTTTTCTTGCGCTGCTGAAAAACGTTCATTTTCTTGTATTCAACGTTCTCTTTTTACGCAAAAAAGCCGCCTGCACATTCCTGCACAGACGGCCTTATATTACTTCTATAATAGAGTTAGCGGATCTCGATGCCCAGCTTGAACTTCAGGTTGCCGAGGATCTTCTTGACCACGCGCTCCACTTCCTCCGCAGAGACTTCCTTCTTCGGGTCGGACAGAGACAGGGTGAATGCCATGCTCTTTTTGCCCTCGCCGAGATTTGCGCCGCGGTAGATATCGAACAGCTTGATCTCACCCACCAGAGGGCTGGCCTTCTTGATGGTCTCCTCGATCTCGCCGCAGGTGGTCTTTTCGTCGCAGACCAATGCCAGATCACGCTTGACAGCAGCGTAGGGACTGAGCGGCTGATAGCGCAGCTCACCGTCCACGCAGGACATCAGAGCCTCGTAGTCCAGCTCACCCAGATAGATATTCTGGTTGTCCTTCTGATCCTTTGCAATTTCCAGCTCGCCGTTGATCTCGTTGGACAGCTTGCCGAACACGCCCAGACGCTTGTCACCACAGTAAACAGCGGCGCTGATGCCGGGGTGCAGCCACGGGGTTGTCTCGCGCTTATAATCAAAGCTCAGGCCAAAGCCGGCTGCCAGTGCTTCCAGTGCACCCTTGACCGTGAAGAAATCTTCTTCGGGGCCGAATGCACCAATGCAGAGGGTCTGGCGCTCGTGCGGATGCTCGTTGATGGGCAGTTCCTTGGCAAGATACACCGGTGCCATCTCAAATAGACGGCCCTCCGTGTTGCCCTTCTTGAGGTTGTCCACGATGACGTTCAGCATGGAGGGAGCCAGCAGGGTGCGCATAATGGACAGATTCTCGCTGATGGGGTTCAGGATGCGGATGGCCTTGCGGGCTTCATCATCCGCCGGGATGTGCAGCATATCCAGTTCTGCGTTGGAGTAGAAGGCCAGCGTGGAGGCTCATAGAAGCCCTGTGCGGCCAGCAGACGCTTGGTCTTGAGCTGCTGCTTCTGGTCATAGTTCAGACCGCCGTTTGTAACGGAGGCGGTGTTCAGGAAGGTGGGCACGATGTGGTCGTAGCCGTACTCACGGATGACCTCCTCGGCCAGATCCGGGAAGCTCTCCACGTCCTCGCGGTACAGGGGTGCGGACACGTCCCAGCTGCCATCGGCCTGTACATCCACCGTGAACTCCAGACGCTGCAGAATGTCGATCATGGTCTGATCCGGCACGGTGATACCCAGCACGCCGCAAATCTTAGCCGGAGTGGTAACGATGTGCTTGCGCTCCATCGGGCGGCCATCGGTCAGGTCATATTCCAGTGTGGTGATGTCACCGCAGTCCAGCTCCTGGATCAGGTGCAGAGCACGGGCAAGGCCCAGTTCAGGAGAGTGACGGTCCACGCCCTTCTCGTAGCGAGCAGAAGAGTCGCTGTTCTGGCCCAATGCGCGGCTGGTCTTACGCACGCAGTCGCGGGCGAAGGTGGCACACTCAAACAGCAGGCTGGTGGTGTTCTCATCCATGCCGGAGTTTGCGCCGCCCATGATGCCGGCAAGTGCCACCGGCTTTTCGGCATCGCAGATGACCAGATTGTTGGGGTTCAGAGTGAACTCCTTCTCATCCAGCGTGACGATCTTCTCACCCTCGTGGGCACGGCGCACGTCGATGGTGCGGCCGGCGACCTTGTTCAGGTCAAAGGCGTGCATGGGCTGACCCATTTCCAGCAGGGTGTGGTTGGTGATATCCACCACATTGCTGATGGAGCGCAGGCCGCACAGAGCCAGATGGCGCTTCATCCAGCGGGGAGACTCGCCCATGCGGATGTTGCGCACATAGTGTGCCATATAGCGGGGGCACAGGTCCGGAGCCTCCACCTTGACGGTGATGGGCGCATCCGGCTCGCAGACAGTCTTGTAGTCCATGGCGGGCATGTGCAGGGGCTTACCCAGAACGGCAGCCACCTCGCGGGCGATGCCCAGAACAGACTGGCAGTCCGGGCGGTTTGCGGTGATGGAGATATCAAAGATATAGTCGTCCAGACCCACCACGGGAGCAATGTCGGTGCCGGGGACAGAATCCTCGGGCAGGATGAGCAGGCCGTAGACCTCAGAGCCCGGGAACAGGTCGTCGTTCAGGCCCAGCTCTTCGCCGGAGCACAGCATACCGTTGGACTCCACGCCCTGCATCTTGCGGGCCTTGATCTTGATGCCGCCGGGCAGGGTGGAGCCATCCAGAGCCGCGGGCACGCAGTCGCCCAGCTTCATGTTGGCGGCACCGGTGCTGATGCGGATGTCGTGGCCGTAGTCGCCGCAGTCCACCACACACTTGGTCAGGTGGGTGCCCTCCTGCTTTTCCATCTCCACGATCTTGCCGACAACCACCTTGCTGATGCCGGCATCCAGCGGGATCAGCTCTTCGACCTCAAAGCCGCAGGAGAAGAGCTTTTCCTCCAGTTCCTGCGCAGTAACGTCGATATCTACAAATTCTTTTAACCAGCTGAAAGGTACTTTCATTGTCTCTTCTCTCCCTCTTATTCGTGGAACTGCTTGAGGAACTGCAGGTTGTTCTCGAACATCAGCCGATGTTGTTGATGCCATACTTCAGCATAGCGATACGCTCGATGCCAATGCCGAAGGCGAAACCGGAATACTCGTCCGGGTCGATATTGCAGTTCTCCAGCACCTTGCGGTTGACGACGCCGCCGCCCAGCACCTCGATCCAGCCGGTGTGCTTGCACAGCGGGCAGCCCTTGCCGTGGCACTCGAAGCAGCTCACGTCCACCTCCACGCTGGGCTCGGTGAACGGGAAGTAGGAGGGACGCAGGCGGGTGCGGGTGTCAGCGCCGAACAGCTTCTGCACGAAGGTATTCAGTGCGCCCTGCAGGTCGCCCAGGGTGATGCCCTTGTCCACGACCAGACCTTCCATCTGGTGGAACATGGGGCTGTGGGTAGCGTCCGAGTCGGAGCGGAACACACGGCCGGGCATCAGGATCTTGATGGGCGGCTTCTGAACGTCCATGGTGCGGATCTGGCCGCCGGAAGTCTGGGTACGCAGCAGGAACTCCTCCGACAGGTAGAAGGTGTCCTGCATGTCGCGTGCCGGGTGATCTTTGGGCACGTTCAGGCGGGTAAAGTTGTGGTCATCGTCCTCGATCTCCGGGAAGGTACCCACCGAAAAGCCCATGCCGGAGAACACGTCGATGATCTGGTTGGTGATCAGGGTCAGCGGGTGCAGACCGCCCACAGAGCGGGTCTTGGCGGGCAGGGTGATATCCACCGTCTCCGCAGCATTGCGGGCAGCAAGCTCTGCCTGCTTCACCTGTTCTGCAGCAGCGTCGTAATCTGCCTGAACCTTTGCCTTGAGTTCATTGATGATCTTGCCCATAGCGGGGCGCTCTTCCGGCGCAACGGTGCGCAGGTTCTTCATCAGGCAGGGATCTTGCCGTTTTTGCTGAGGTACTCCTGCCAGAAGGAGGCCAGCGTTTCCTTGCCGGACACCTGACCAAGGCTTTCAGCGGCCTGTTTTGCCAGCTCGTCGATCATTGCTTGCATGGATGTTCTCTCCTTTATTCTTCGTGTTGATGAGCGGAGTGCAACAAAAAAGCTCCGTCCCCTGCCCGATTTCTCAGGCAAAAGGACGAAGCTGTTGATTCTTAGCTCCGCGGTACCACCCGGTTTCCACCCGTGCACAGATGCCGGGCGGCTCTCAGAACGCCGTAACGGGGCGTGGCCGTTCTGTACTACTGCTGTTTCGCACAGACCGCTCAGGAGCGAACTTCAGCACAGATACACCGGAAGCCTCTCAGCCGGTGAAGCTTCTCTCTTTGCCGTGTACGCCATGCCTACTCTCTCCGTCGCTGCGTTTGGGAGTATTCAGGTTTTATAACCAAGAGCTATGTTACCACATTTCGGGACAGTTTGCAAGGGCTGTGCAGTCACTTTCCGCAAAAGTCGCGTTCGTTGGAGGTTTTTTCACAAAGCCGCAGCCATTATGAATCGTTTATGTCATCCATTATGAGCTGAAACAATTCTCTCAGGTCGATCAGTGGCGCAAACTCTTTATCAACTTTGTAATCATCTGAAATTTTTACCACGACCACACCGTCGATCTGCTGGATATATCCTTCCTGCGGATAGACTGGCATCTGTTCCAGCTCTGTTCTGCTGTACAGTTCCCCATACTGTTCTACCGAGCAATGCTTGAGTTTTGCCGGAGTAATATCCCTGAAAACCGCTTTCCAAGACGCTCTGGCCGAGTAATCGTTCAGCCAGAAGCGGCCCATCTGCGCATACGGATTTGCATAGAGGTAATACTCCCTCTTCATAAAACTGGAGTTCGAGCTGGGTCTGCCCACAAACAGTACCGGCAGCTGCTCGTTATCGTCAAAATATCCGCTGCTCATCAGGTCGTCCGCGATGTGATCCGACATGCTCTTGAGTGTTTTCCTTCCCTCATACATAGCTTCCTGATCGATCACGGCAGAGCAGACATTTCCATAGACGACCAAAACCGCAAGTACTACAGCCCCTGTCCGGGCAGCACGTACATACTTTTTTACCATAGGCTGATTTGTGCGCGTCCCTTCAAGCAGCAGCAGACATACCGGCACGAACAGATTCAATCCTTCGCCCATCTGCAAAAGCCAGACCGCCTCGCTTGTGATCAGCATGATGGCATTGCACATGATGGGCAAAACGATCAGCGTTGCCACTCCCAGAAGGATATATTCCCAATTTTTCCGGTGAAGCATTTTTCTGAAGCGGTTCAGCAGTCCGATGCTCAGCGCCAGAAATACCAAAACGAAAAAGCCCACCGGCTGCAGAATGTTATGCCGATAGTAATTCTGAAAAAAGTAAGCTCCAAACAGTTGGTAGGTCTCTGCAATGGCATTGGGCAGATTTTTCAGTATAGAAAGTACCGAAACATCCGCTCCTCCATTATAACTTGCCATCTGCCATCCACATGCCCATACGATCAGCTTTGTGAGCAGGAAATACAAAACCATTCCTGCAGCTGCGCTGCAAAGACTTCTTCCAATGTGGGCATGGACCTTTTCTCTGTCCACATTGCGGAACAGAAGCAGCAGAAGATATGTCAGCAGGAGCAGACAAAAGTTATCAAGGCTCGTCTGATAGCACGCAAGCTCATGACCAGAAGCAGTGCTCCCTGTACGACCGCTTTTCTAAAATCTGCGGCACGAACCACACGCTCTGCCGCCAGAACAGAAAACAAAAATGAGCAGCCAAACACCGGCGACTGAAACCGATATGACAGCTGTATTCCAGTGACCGTGCTGGCCAGAACAGCCATACCCGCCAGATAGGTCACGACAGAATCCTTCTCTGTAAAAAACTTCCGAAGCAGGGTAACAGCCAGCGCCGACATGGAAAGCGTCAGCATGAATTGAAAGGTTCCGTCTGGATGCCAAACCGCAGCACATCGATCACCGGCCAGAGCCATCGGCCCGTGACTACCTGCCAATAGCCGCCGAAGAACCATGTATTGTTCCACAATCCGTCAAATGTATTGGTCAGCCGCTGGCTGATCAGCAGGAAAAACACTACCGCCGAAAACAGCAGCATCACCAGAAAATATCTTAGATCCGATATATCCAGCCCAAGGTCGTCCGGTTTCTGTACATCGATTTTTTCTTTCATCGTTATTTTCTCCATCTGTCCCGTTTTATGTTCTCAGCTCATTTGTTATTCATCGATCAGATAATCCTCTGAAATTTTGATCACATATACGCCGTCCATTTCCTGCATGGAGCCTTTCTCAGGGAATGTCGCATTCGTTTGATTTCTTCTGTCCGGATCAGTTCGTCATATACCTCATCACTGCACAGCTCCAGCTGCATCGGTGTGAGGTCACGAAACACCGCATTCCATGAGTAGCGCATTGTGGCGGCATTTTCTTTTTCGAAAAGGCCCACCTGTGCGTAGTCGTTCGCATCCCAATAGATGATGTGTGTCCGGAACAGTGGGCTTGCGACTGGGGCGGCCTACCAGCATCACTGGCAGTTTTTCCGGCAAATCATAATAGCCTCTGCCACCAGCTCACCGGCCACAAGGTCCGCGATTTGTTTTGTTGCCTTGCGTCCCTCATACATCGCCTGCTGATCGACCGCCGACATGAATACGCTCCCGTAAACGACAGCAGCCGCCGTAAGCAGGATCAGTGCTTTTTCTGCTTTATTCCAGCATTTGCGGAACGCATCACAGGCTGTTTTTCCCTCCCGGCTGCTGTCCAATAGCCAGAAACAGACCGGCAGGAACAAGGCCAGACCTCCGGACATGGGAATATAAAACAACGCCTGCGAGGTTGCCACCATAAATACCGTGCACATCATGGGCAGCACCAGCAGCGCTGCTGTGCCATAGAAAAGTGTTTTCCCCAATCTTTCCGGCGTATGAGCCGAACCAGTCTGCACGCAAGCCGCGGCAACCCACCACAACAAAAAAATCAAAGCAAATACAACTGCAGTTCCTGCAGCATATTGTGTTTTACAAGGGTACCAAAGAAATACCGATAAAAAAGCTCATAGCACTTTTCAACGCTGGAAGGAAGATTTTTCAGAATTCCAGACACTGAAATATCTGCACCACCCTGGTAATCGGCCATCGCCGTTCCCGTCGCCCACAGTGTAATCTTTAAGATCAGCAGATACAGCACTGCGCCGGATGCAGCACTTGCCAGGCTTTTGCAAATATATTCCCGAATCTTTTGTTTTTCTCCATTCTGGAAAAGTAGTAGGAGAAAATAGGCCAGCAGCACCAGACAGAAACAGGCAAGGTTCGTCTGGTACAGGCCAAGGCTCAGTGCCAAAAGCACCGCTGCCGGCACAATGCTGCTTACGGCTGATTTTCCCCGGATCACGTGCTCTGTAGCCAGCATTGCAAAGAAAAACGAAAATCCGTACTCCGGTGCAATGAAGTGAAACGAAAGATAGCACCCGACCACAACATTGGAAACATAGCATAAACCTGCGAGCCAGTCAATGCAGGATGTTCTCATCCATGCCGGTTTGAAGAGCATATGAAGCCTGGTGACTCCAAGAGAAACCAGCACCAAGCACACCACCGCATTGATGGGTTCTAGCTGCAGACTGAAACGCAGAAAACTGGTCACCAGCCAGAACCATCGTCCGTTGGAAAGCTCCCATGCTCCCGCCATGTACTCAGCCGTTGTCCACAGACCATCCACTGTGTTCGTCAGCTTCAAGCTGATCAGCGGAAAATAGACCATCACCGCAAAACCCAGCATCACACAGAAATATTTCTTATCCAACTCCCGCAGCCAGTGTCTGATATCTGCTTTTATTTTTACAAACATGATATTCCTCTCCATCCATAAACTTCTGCTTTTCAGTATATCAAACTCTTCCACATGGTTCAATAAAAAAATCCCCTGCCGGGCAGTCGGCAGAGGATCTCTGTATCAGGATGCTTTATTTTGCCACGATTTCTGCAGCCAGTGCATCCATCTGCGCTTCGGCAGCAGCATTGGCGGCACTGCGGATGGTGACCACAGTATCACACACGGCGATGTTCTTCATGCTTTCCAGCTCGGCGCGCATGAGCTTTGCGGCCATGGGTGCCCATGTGCCATTCTCCATCAGACCCACCGTGCGGTTCTGGAAGTTCTTGGTCTTGAGGTGGGTCAGCAGATTTTCCATCGGCGGGGAAGAGGAAGCGTCGTAGGTGGCGCAGGCCAGCACGATCTTTCCGCAGCGGAAGGCTTCGGTGACGGCATAGGACACATCGGTGCGGGTCAGGTCCATCTCCACTACCTTTGCGCCCTTTGCACGCAGCTTTTCTGCCATGAGGTGGGCTGCTGCACGGGTGTGGCCGTGGATGGAGCACTTGCCACAAGGATCTTTTCCGGCTCCTCGGGCTTGTAGCTGGACCAGATGTCGTAGTAGTTCAGGTACTTGCCCAGATCTCCGGTCAGCACCGGGCCGTGCAGCGGGCAAATGGTCTGGATGTCCAGAGCCGCGGCCTTTTTCAGCAGCGCCTGCACCTGCGGGCCGTATTTCCCCACGATGTTCAGGTAGTAGCGGCGGGCTTCGCTGGCCCAGTCGGCCTTTTCGTCAAACTTTGCCACAGCGCCAAAGCGACCGAAGCCATCCGCGGAGAACAGCACCTTTTCGGTGGATTCATAGCTGACCATGACCTCCGGCCAGTGCACCATGGGGGCAAACACAAAGGTCAGGGTGTGGGTGCCAAGGCTCAGGCTCTCGCCATCCTTCACCACCACGCGGCGCTCCTTTGCCACAGCATCAGCACCAAAGAACTGATCCATATACAGGAAAGTCTTGGCGTTGCCCACCACCTGCATCTCAGGATAGAGTGCCGCCAGCTTTGCAATGTTGGCACCGTGGTCCGGCTCCATGTGGGAGACCACCAGATAATCCGGCTTACGGCCTGCCAGAGCTTCGGTCAGGTTTTCCAGCCACGGCTCGGTAGCGCGGGCATCCACCGTGTCCAGAACGGCGGTCTTTTCGTCCAGAATGACATAGGAATTATAGCTCACGCCGGTGGGCACCGGATACTGGCTCTCGAAGAGGTCGATGGTGGTATCATCCACGCCAACGCCCAAAATGGCTTCACTGATTTTCTTCACGCTCATAGCTTTCCGTCTCCTTTTTATGATATGCCGCAGAATGCAGCAATTATTTCTAAGAACAGTTCCTATTATAGCACATTGTTAGAAATTTCGCAAGAGATATTATTCTTCTCCATTTTCCGGCAGCTTTGCCGTTACCGGCCTGCCCGGCTCAGCATCCAGTTCCAGCAGAGCGGCAGCAGCGCTTTCGTCCATGGTCTGCACCGCGCGCAGCTTGCGGCTGATGGCACGGCTGCGCACGCCAATGAGATTATCCAGCTCTTCGTCGGTCTGGCGCAGGCGCTGCTGCATCTTGGAAAGCCCCTGCCCGAACTTGTCAAATTCGGTCTTCACCGCACCCAGCAGCTGCCATACCTCACCGGAACGCTTCTGGATGGCAAGGGTCTTGAAGCCCATCTGCAGGCTGTTGAGCAGCGCTGCCATGGTGCTGGGGCCTGCAATGTTCACCTGATAATCCCGCTGCAGCACTTCCAGCAGGCCCGCGTTCACTACCTCGGCATACAAACCCTCGAAGGCAGGAACAGGATGCCGAACGCCGTGGTGTAGGGCGGCTCCACATATTTTTCCCGGATGTCCTTGGCCTCGGCCCGCAGCACCAGTTCCAGTGCGTGGCGGGCGTTCTCCACAGCCTGTGCGTCGCCGGATGCCTGCGCATCCTGTAAATGGGCGTATGTGTCGCCGGGGAACTTGGAGTCGATGGGCAGCCACACCGTACCGCCGTCCGCGCCGGGCATCCGGATGGCGTACTCCACCCGCTGGGTACTGCCCGGAATGGTGGCCACATTGGTGTCGTACTGTTCCGGGGCAAGGATCTCTTCCAGAATGGCTCCCAACTGGATCTCACCCAGAATACCGCGGGTCTTCACACCGGAAAGCACCTGTTTCAGCCCGCCCACATCAGCGGCAAGGTTCTGCATTTCGCCAAGACCTTGTACACCTGTTCCAGCTGGTCGTTCACCGCCTTGAAGCTTTCGGTCACCCGCTTCTGCAACGCATCCTGCAGCTGTTCGTCCACCGTATGGCGGATCTCGTCCAGCTTCTGGGCGTTCTGGGCCTGCAGGGCAGTCATGCCCTCGGCAAGGGTGCGGCGCATCTCTTCCAGCTTGCGGGCGTTGGAGGCTTCCAGCCCCTGCAGGCGCTGCTCCATGGTCTGCTGCTGGGTGCCCTGCCCTGCGGCAAGGGCGGTGCTCATGCTCTGCACCGAGGCCTGCAGCGTTTCACTGATGTGGCCCATAGCGGCAAGGTTCTGCTGCGCCATCTCTGCCAGCTTCGCGTCCATCTGGCGGTTCTGCGCTTCCAGCTGCTGACGCAGCCATTCCTTCCGTTCTGCATCGTCCCGGTTTGCGGCAGGCTTTGCCGAGCGGTACAGCAGCAGGGCCATCATCAGGCAGATGGCCACCAGAAGCACCGTGTAAAGAAACGCTAAAAAATCCATAATGTCTCCTATTGCAAAATCCGGGCTGTGCAGCTGCAAAGCCCGGATCTGCGCACCTTATATTATTTTGTCTGTTCTTCCAGAAGGCAGCGGCTTCGTCCAGCCAGCCATCTGCAGCCGTGCCGCGGCCAAGGCCGATGCCATGGGCTGCGTGGTCATATACCACCTCTTTGTAAGGTACGCCATGCGCGGCCAGTGCCTTGCTGAGGGCCGGCCCCTGCAGCGGCCAGCACAGCAGGTTCAAGGTCAGGTCATCCCTGCCATACCAGAAGTACACCGGCGGATAGTCCTCTGTGATCAGGTCGGCAAGGCTGTATTCATAGTAGAACCGGCCGCACACAAAGGGGTCGATGCCCACACGGTAGATCGGTGTGACCTCGGAAAACTGCACGATGGGATACGCCAGGATCACTGCGCCGGGCTTGGGCATGCCATAGTTTTTATAGCCCAGAGCGTCCGATGCAAACAGGCCCGCCAGATGTCCGCCGGAAGAATAGCCGATCAGGGCGTAGCTTTCCGTCTGCACGCCGAACTGCTGTGCGTGGCCGGTGATGTACTTCACCGCCCGTGCAATGTCCTCTATGGGTCCGTTGTTGTCGTTATCCGGGTAGGCGCGGTAGCGCATCACGAACACCGCATAGCCTTTCTGGTGCAGCTGGTAAGCTGTGGAGATGCACTCCTTTAACTCTGCCGTGCGGTTGAAGATGTTGCCGGAGAGCACCAGCGCATACTTTGCATCCGGCGTGCTGGCCGGGTAGTAATAGAACTCCGCATTGTTGCGGGAGCTGTCCTCGGCGATCTCCTGCTCCGAGTAGAGCTTATAGGTGATCTGCACGCCCGCATTGTAATTGCGGATGAGCAGGTTCAGACCATCGGCACAATCCTGTGCCACATGGCTGCTCACATATTTTTCCAGCGTCTGGTCATTGCACCAGTCTTCGGTGCCGGGCAGGTTCTGCTCCTTGGAATAGGTCCAAACGCCTGCGCCAAGGATGCTGGGGTTCGAGCGGATCTCGCCCATGGTGGTCTGCGGCGTGATATCCGGCTCGCCATACTCTGCTGCAAATGCGGGCAGCGCCATCATCAGCAGCAGACAGATACAGGCTGCTGCGGTGCATATCCTGTGTTTCAACTCAACATCTCCTTTTCAGCCGACCTGTTCCTCCCAGAAGGCAACTGCTTCATTCAGCCAGCCCTCCGCATCGGTGCCCTTGCCTGCGGCCACTGCATGGGGAGCATCATCATACACATGGTAGATATGCGTCACATGGTTGCGGGCCAGTGCCTTTTCCAGCACAGGCCCCTGCGCCGACCAGCACATGGTCATAAGGGTCATGTCGTTTTTGCCGTACCAGTGATAGGTAGGCGGATAATCCGGTGTGATGTAATCAGACAATGTCATTTTATAATACCGCTGCTTGCACACGCCGGGGTCCAGCAGGATATTATAGACCGGTTTGAACTCCAGGAAGGTGTTTACCGGGTAGCCCAGCAGCATGGCACCGGGCTTTGGCAGGCCGTAATTTTTGTAGCCCACCGCGTCGGTGCCGAACAGTCCGGCGATCTGCCCGCCTGAGGAATAACTTACAATGGCATAATCCTCCGCCTGCACGCCAAACTGTCCTGCATGTTCCGTGATGTATTGCACCGCGCGGACCACATCCTGCAGCGGCGCATTGTTGGAAGCCTTCATGCCGATGCGGTAGCGCAGCACGAACACCGGGTAGCCCATTTCGTGCAGGTTCCATGCAGTGGAAATGCCCTCGCGGATCTCCGCACTGACCACGATCGCATTACCGCCGATCACCAGCGCATATTTCTGGTTTGCCTGCGCCCCTTCTGCCGGCAGATAATACAGTTCCACACCGTCCCGGCTGGTATCCTGCGCGATCTCCTCCGCCGTATAAAGCGGGAAGGTCACCCGCTGCCCAGCGTTATAGGTGCGGATCAGATAGTTCAGTCCATCCGCCGCATCCTGTGCCGTCCAGTGATTGGAAAGGCAGCTCAGCGGCTGCGCGTCCCAGTACATCCGGTCCAGCACACGGTCCTGATCCAGCGAGTAGGTGTAGATGCCCGCACCCACAACGCTGGGGTTGGAGCGGATCTCTGCCATTTTGGTGCGCGGTGTGATGTTGGCCTGACCAAGCTCCTCCGCAAACGCCGGCTGTGCCAGCAGGATCATCAGGCCAATACCAAACATCACCGTGCGCAATCGATTTCTCACAGCAATCCCCCCGTTTATCTCTTTATTTGCACTGTTTTTCCCAGAATGCCGTTGCCTGCCGGATCCAGCCGTCCGCATCGGTGTGGCGGCCCGGGCCAATGGCGTGGGGTGCGTTCTCGTACACATGGCACTCATAAACAGCCCCGCTCTCCCGGAGCTTGCGCTCCAGCAGCGGCCCCTGCTGGGAGTAGCACATGCGCTGCATATAAAGATCATTTTTGCCGTAGAAGAAATAGGTAGGGGTAAAGTTTTCGTTCACCACATCCGAAATATCGGTCCAGTAGTAACGCCAGCCAAGCACCAGCGGGTCAATGGCCAGCTGATATAGCGGCTTCACCTCAAAGAAATCGTTGATGGGGTAACCCAGCAGCAGCGCTGCAGGCTGTGGGAGGCCAAATGCCTTATAGCCGAACTTTTCGTTGTCTGAGCCGATCAGGCCCACGATGTGTCCGCCGGAAGAAAAGCCCATCAGCGCATAGTTTTCGCGCTGAACGCCAAACTGATCTGCATTTTCGGTCAGGTACTTTACGGCATTGGCAATATCGTACAGTGGCGCATTGTCGGATGCATTCAGGAAAGAGCGGTACCGCAGCACAAAAGCCGCATAGCCCAGCTCGTGCAGCTGGTTGGCAATGGATGCACCCTCGTTCAGCTCTGCGGTGGTGTTGCCGCCGTTGCCGGGCACCACGATGGCGTACTTTGCGTTGGCTGTTTTAGCCGGGAAATAATACAACTGCACCATGCCCAGAGAAGGATTTTCCGCAATTTCTTCCGGGGTATACACCTGCCATGTGATCTGTACGCCCCTGTTGTAGTTTTCGATCACAAGGTTCATGCCTTCGGCGGCATCCTCGGCAGCCGCGTAGCTTACATAGCCCTCAATGGGCGTATCATCGTACTGCGTGCTGCCCTCGATCCATTCGTTGCAGTAGGTATAGTAGCCGGAGCCTTTGATGCTGGGGTTCTCCCGCAGCTCTTTCATGGTCGTCTCTGTTGTGATGTTCGGCTCGCCGTACTCTGCAGCAAATGCCGAAAGCGATACGCACGCCAGCATTCCCAGCGCACACACCATCGTTCTGATCCACTTCATTTTGGGACATCCTCCATTCTGCAGCGGCGTATCCTGCCGTGCTTTTCTTTGTTATGATTTATTGTATCACAAACCTTCCGCTTGTCAAAGAAATTTCTGTGCAGTACGGCGCTTGTACCGCACCGCAAATTCTGCTATACTGGAGCCGGATATTTTTGAGAGTTGAGGGCGCGGAAAGCTATGCACTTTCCGCCGGGATCGAAATATGAGCAAAATCGAGATCCGGCCCATGGAGCCGGAAGACTGGAGCGCTGTTTCCAGAATTTATTTGGAGGGCATTGCTACAGAACATGCCACTTTTCAGACCACCTGTCCGCCGTATTCTGCGTGGGATGCTTCCCACGCAAAAGAATGCCGACTGGTACTGCTGGCCGACGGCGTGATTGCCGGGTGGACGGCGTTGCGCCGGGTGGACCCGCGCTGGTGCTACCGCGGCGTTGCGAGGTGAGTATTTACGTGGGTGAGCAGTTCCGGGGCCATGGCCTTGGCTATCACCTGCTGACCGAGCTGTGCCATCAGGCAGAAAAGGCCGGCTACTGGACACTGCAGTCCACCGTGCTGCAGGACAACGCTGCCAGCCGCGCCCTGCACACAAAATGCGGCTTTCGCTTAGTGGGCCGCCGGGAACGCATTGCCCGCGACTGTCACGGCCGCTGGCTGGACACATTCTTAATGGAATACCGCGCTGCCGCCAATGAACCGGAAGGCTATAAAAAGCTGTAAGATGCAAAAGAACTCCGCGCCCTGAGGCTGCGGAGTTCTTTTTTGTCCATTGATAAAATGATAAAGGTAAAAACAGGCTTACCACTCTTCGCCGTCGATGTCCACGCTGCCGTCCACCACGGCACCGGCGCGGGAACGCTGGAACATGCTTTCCACCACGGCGCAGTACTTATCGGCCAGACAGACGATGACTGCTTCGCGGCAGGTGGGCACATGACGGAAGGTCAGCGGCCACATGTGGCTTGCAATGATGCTCTGTTCCTTTCTGGTAATGCTGAACACCCGCTTTGCATTGACGCAGGCATAACCCGGATGGGAGAAGCCGTGCATCTCAAACAGGCGGCGCAGGCCGTGGAAGGTACCGGTGGTGTGCCAGTCGTACAGATAAAAATCATGCAGCAGGGCACCCACTGCCAGCGAGGTCTCGTCAGCGTGCAGATGCAGACGGCGGTTGAGCCAGAAGCTCACCAGCGCCACATTCTTGCAATGCTGGTAGGTGGTGACAGAACCGTGCTGGATGTACTCCCGCATCCGCTGCACATCCGGGTGATGATCGTATTTTTCAACAATGGCATAAAGCTGTTCGCGCTCGATCTCAGAAAGCTGCATGCTGCAAAATTTCCTTTCGCTTTAAGGTGATGTTTTCAGGAGCGGAGCTGGACCGGATTGGAATTGCCGAAGTTCTCTGCACTGGAAGGGTTCTCCCGCTTGAGAGAAAAATCTACCAGATACTGCTTGCCGTCGCCCAGTTCTTCCAGCTGGGCCAGTTTTGCCTTTGCGGCGGCTTCGTCCGGGTACCACTGGATCAGGAAGAAATTTTCTTTCTCTACACCGTAGTACAGCCACTGGCCGTCGGCACGCAGCCAGTCGTCCAGATGATCCACTTCTTCGCCGTCCGGCAGTCCAAGGCCTTCTTCGGCATAAAGGTTTTCCGGTTCCACCTGCAACATTTCGATCACCTGAATGGAGCTTTGCAGGTATTCGTCCTGCGAAACTGTCTTGTCCGAAAGCTCCCATCCGGTGAGAAAAGCCTGCATCATCAGGTCGCGCACAGAGATGCGCGGCAGGGTCGGGTCCATAACCATAGGTATTTCCTTCTTCCTTTAGTTTGTCCCTGCTGACCAGTATACGTCAAAGGCTTATGCAAGTCAACAGTTTAATTGTGAATTTTTTGTAGGTTCGTTCAAATATATCCAGACTTAACAGACGGAAAAAGCAAAAGTGTCTTCCAGCCATTCCACTGCCAGTTCCACCCAGTGATGCCGGTGGCGGCTGGGCTGGTCCACCTCTGCCGTGCTGATGCTGGTACCGTGCACCCCCTTTTCAAACAGATGCGCCTCGCATGGCACACCCGCCCGGTGCAGAGCGTTCACCAGCATCAGGGTGTTCTCCACCGGAACGGTGGCATCCTCCATGGTGGTCCATACGAACACCGGCGGCGTCTGCGGCGTGATCTTATCCTCCAGCCCGAACACCTGCTGTGCCGCCGGGTCGGCGCTGCCCGCCAGCTGCACAAAGCTGCCGCGGTGGGCATACTGCCCTGCCGTGACCACCGGATAGCCCAGAATGACCGCATTGGGCCGGGGCTGGGCCGCTTCGCCGGGAATGTCCAGCACAGCACCGGAAAGGGCCAGATGGCCGCCTGCTGAAAAGCCGCACACGGCAATTTTTTCCGGCAGGATATGCACTGGGCCGCGTGCTGTCGCACAAGACCGATACCTCGGCCAGCTGGCGCAGCGGCATATAGTCCTTTGCCTTTTCGCAGATGGCGTAGTCCAGCACAGCGGTGTGGTACCCCGCCGCCGCAAACTGCAGCGCCACCGGGTCGCCTCACGGGCACTCACATGGGTATAGCCGCCGCCGGGCACCACCAGCACCAATGGCCGGTCAAGCACATTCGGCATCCGCTCACAGCAATCACGCAGATAAACGGTCAGCGTCCCACCGCCGGCCAGTTCCAGCTGTTTCAGCTGCATGATATTTCCTCCTTTTACAGCATCCTTTGCGGTTCATTATAGCACAAAACGAACCATTTTTTAAACTTTTTATGAAAGCCCTTGATTTTTGCTTTTTGTCGGTGTATATTAGCACTCGAAAGTTACGAGTGCTAAGTATTCAAAAGTAATATCCTATTCCGAGTGCTTGGTGCCGAATACAGATAAAAAGAGGTTTTGCATTATGGCTAAGAAAGAATTTCAGGCTGAAAGCAAAAAGCTGATGGATATGATGATCAACTCCATCTACACCAATAAGGAAATTTTCCTGCGCGAGCTGATCTCCAACGCATCGGATGCCATCGATAAGCTCTATTATAAGAGCCTGACCGATCCTTCTGTGGGCATGAACAAGGGCGATTTCCGCATCCTCATCACCCGCGATCAGGAGAACCGCATCCTGACCATTGAGGATAACGGCATCGGCATGACCAAAGAGGAACTTGAGCAGAATCTGGGCACCATTGCTCACTCCGGTTCTCTGGATTTCAAGAAGGACAACAAGGACGAGAACATCGATATCATCGGCCAGTTTGGTGTCGGCTTCTACTCTTCCTTCATGGTAGCCGATAAAGTCACCGTCATTTCCAAGGCTTATGGCTCGGATGAAGCATGGCAGTGGGAGTCCTCCGGTGTGGACGGCTACGAAATGACCCCCGCCCAAAAGGACACCGCAGGCACCCAGATCATCCTGCACATCAAGCCGGATACTGAGACGGACCACTACGACAACTTCCTCGATGAGTACGGCATCGTGGCCATCGTGAAGAAGTACAGCGACTATGTGCGCTATCCCATCCAGATGGAGCGCCAGCACGAGCGCCAGAAGCCGGAACCCGATCCCAAGCCGGAGGATTATAAGCCCGAATGGGAGACTTACACCGAGCTGGAAACTCTGAACAGCATGGTGCCCATCTGGAAAAAGCAGAAGAGCGAAGTGACCGACGAGGAGTACGCGAACTTCTATAAGGAAAAGTTTGGCGATTATACCGACCCCGCCCGCGTCATCGTCAGCCGCACCGAGGCACTGCAAATTATAATGCCCTGCTGTTCGTGCCCAGCCACCGTCCCTACGACTTCTACACCAAGGATTATGAAAAGGGTCTGGCCCTGTACGCATCCGGCGTGCTCATTATGGAGAAGTGCGCCGACCTGCTGCCCGATTACTTCAGCTTCGTCAAGGGCATTGTGGACAGTCAGGATCTGAGCCTGAACATCAGCCGCGAGATGCTGCAGAAGGACAACCAGCTCAAGCTGATCCACAACGCTCTGGAAAAAAAGATCAAGAACGAGCTGCACGCCATGCTGGCCAATGACCGCGAGAAGTACGAGGAATTCTGGAAAGAGTTCGGCCGTCAGATCAAGTTCGGTGCTTACTCCGACTACGGCATGCACGCCGAGCTGCTGCGCGACCTGCTGCTGTTCTGGTCTGCCAAGGAGCAGAAGATGGTCACTCTGCAGGAGTATGTGGACAAGATGCCCGCTGAGCAGAAGTATATCTACTTTGCTGCCGGTGATTCTACCGACCGTCTGGCAAAGCTGCCCGCCGCTGAGCTGGTCATGGATAAGGCTATGACGTCCTGCTGCTGACCGAGGACGTGGATGAGTTCTGCCTGCAGATCCTGCGCACCTATCCCCGCAAGGATGCCGAGGGCAAGGACGGCACCGTGGAGTTCAAGAATGTCAACAGCGGTGATCTGGCCTTGAGACCGAGGAAGAGAAGAAGGCCGCCGAGGACGCTACCGCTGAGAACAAGAGCCTGTTCGATGCCATGAAGGACGCACTGGACGGCAAGGTGAAAGAGGTCAAGGTCTCTACCCGCCTGAAGGATCACCCTGTGTGCCTGAGTGCTGACGGCCCGCTGTCCATTGAGATGGAAAAGGTGCTGTCCAAGCAGCCCGGCAGCGAAGGCGTAAAGAGCGATAAGGTTCTGGAACTGAATGTCAACCACCCCGTGTTTGCCGTGCTCAAGGCCGCACAGGAGGCCGGTGACACCGACAAGCTCAAGAAGTACAGTGCTCTGCTGTACGCACAGGCTCAGCTGATCGAAGGCCTGCCGGTGATGATCCCGCCGCCTACGCCGAGGCCGTCTGCAGTCTGATGAAGTAACTTTTTCCGGTAGGCAGCAGACTTACTCCCCTGCCGCTTCCACGCACATCAATATTTCCCCCTTAACAAAAAGGCCGTGCTCCGCTATAATAGAGTGGAACGCGGTCTTTTTCTGTTCTTTTGCCGGACAGTCAGGATAAATTGAGAGGTTTTTGCTCATGCAGCCCAAAAAACATTATTTTGCCCACATTCCCACCATTGCCATCTTTATTGTGTTTGCCATGTCGGCACCGCTGGGCGTGCTGCTGTTCATCTTAAAAAGCATCGATAAAAAACGCCGAAAAAAGAGGGAAACGGCTGCTGCGCAGGCGCAGGCAGACTATCGTTCCGACCTCGGCCCCGCACCTGCGCAGACGGCCCCCCGGCAGGAAAACGAGCCAGCCTACGGCCACGATGTTCCCACCAAAGAGCAGAAGGACGCTAAGGAGCGTCATAAACTCCTTACCACCCTGTGCACCATCGGCGGTGCCGTCTTTCTGTTCGTGGGCTTCAGCACCCTGTTCATGGATGGTGCTGCCAGCATGATGGAAGCCTTTACCGCCATTGCCCAGATGCTGGGCGGCGGTGCTGCTCTGCTGACCGGCCTGCGCATGGATCGTACCCGCAAGCTGGAACGCCTGTTGGACAAGATCGCAGGCGACCGCGACAATATTCCGCTGGACGAGCTGTTTGCTGCCGCGGGTATCGATGCCGCAAAGGGCCGCACGGTGGTGGAAAGTGCTATTTTCCACGGTTACTTCGGTGCAGATGCTTACATTGATAACCGCACCAATACTCTGGTAGTGCGCGGCGCGGCTCCCCAGCCGCCCCGGAAACCGAAGCCTGCGCCCGCCCCAGAACCTGCACCAGCGGACCAATATACCGCAATTCTGCAACAGCTGCGGCAGGTCAACGATGCCATCCCGGACCCCGTGATGACCACCAAGATCAGCCGTCTGGAAGCGGTCAGTGCCCGCATCTTTGAGCTGGCAAAGCAGGACCCCGGCAAAAAGCTCAGCTGCAGAAATTCATGGACTACTATCTGCCACCGCCCTCAAGCTGCTGAACACCTACGCCAACCTTCCTGCGCAGGATGTGCAGGGGGAAAACATCGCCGATGTCAAAAAGAACATCGAGCGTAGCATGGATCTGCTGGTGACCGCCTTTGAAAATCAGCTGGACAAGCTGTTCCAGTCCGACGCACTGGACGTTTCGGCAGATGTGGCCGCACTGGAAGGGATGCTGAACATGGACGGCCTGACCGGAAACGAGTTTACAAAATAATATTTGGGGAAACAGGGAAAAGGCCCATGAGCTTTTTCCCTGTTTTTTTCAAAGCGCAAATCTCCATGTTGTGCAGGCCTCGTCCGTCCCACGCAAAGCCGTGGATTTGCAGGCATTTTTGCCAATGGTTTTTCCGTTTTATATCTAATTTTATTTCAACCGTCAAATTCCACTCTGTGCGCCAATTTCAGTCTTTTTGCAACTTTTCATCCAGATGCAACAATAACACATGGTTTTTTCTGTCCGGATTTTATATGATAAGGACAGAAGTGTGCAGAGCATCCTGTATGCGGCCCTGCACTGCAGTTCCAACCCGCTCAAAAGGAGGATTATCCTATGATGAAATCTGTTTCCGCATGGAAGCAGGAGCTTTCCAGCGGCGCTCACGCTGCCCGGCTGGCAGCACTTTACTGCTGTGCGCCCGACGAAACTCCTGCACAGGCTGCCCGCTACGAAGCTGTTCTGAATGGTCTGGATGCCACCTTTGGCCCCATGCTGAAGCTGGTCTTTACAGTGCCCCCGGCCGCACCGAGATCGGCGGCAACCACACCGACCACCAGCATGGCCGCGTGCTGGCCGGCAGCGTGAATATTGATATGATCGCTGCGCCGCGCCCAACACCCTGAACCAGCTGCGCGTGCAGAGCGAAGGCTACGACCTGTGTGTGATCGGCTTGATGACCTTGCTGCCCGCAAGGAAGAGGAAAACACTACCCTCTCTCTGCTGCGCGGCGAATGCGAAGCCTTCCGTCAGCGCGGTGCAAAGCTGGCCGGTCTGGATGTGTACATTTCCTCCAACGTGCCCAAGGGCAGCGGCGTTTCTTCCTCCGCTGCCTTTGAAGTGCTGATCGGCGTGATCCTGAATGACTGCTTCATGACCGATAAAGTCTCCCCCATCGAGATCGCGCAGATCGGCCAGTGGGCAGAAAATGTCTACTTTGGCAAGCCCTGCGGCCTGATGGATCAGATGGCTTCCAGCGTTGGCAATATTATTACCATTGATTTTGCGGACCCTGCCCACCGAATGTGGAGCCGGTGGCCGTGGATTTCTCCAAGGCAGGCCTTGCCCTGTGCATTCTGGATTCCTGCGCAGATCATGCCGACCTGACCGACGAATATGCCGCTGTGCCCGCCGAGTGCCGCGCCGTGGCTGCTGTGTGCGGCGGCGAAGTGCTGCGGGATGTGCCGTTCGAGACCTTCCTTGCAAAGCTTCCGGAGTGCCGCAAGCAGTGCGGCGACCGTGCCGTGCTGCGCGCCTTCCATATCTATGCCGATAATGACCGCGTGGCAAAACAGGTAGCTGCCCTGCGCGAGGGCGATTTTGACACTTTCCTGCGTCTGGTCAACGAGTCCGGCCACAGCAGCTGGGAATACCTGCAGAACGTGATCCCCGCCGGTTACAAGGAGCATCAGGAGATGGGCGTGACCATTGCAGCTGCCAAGCATTATCTGAACGGCAAGGGCGCTGTGCGCGTGCACGGCGGCGGCTTTGCCGGTACGGCTCAGGCCTTTGTGCCGGTGGAAATGCTGGCCGACTTCAAGGCCACATGGAAGCCATCCTTGGTGAGGGCCGCTGCCATGTGCTGAACATCCGCCCGGAAGGAGGCGCAGTCCTGTGATTTCTACCGCCATTCAGCAGCTCGTGAATTACGGGCTGGACACCGGCCTTATCCTGCCCGATGATGAAATTTACATCCGCAACCAGCTGCTTATGACCATGCAGCTGGACGACTTTACCGCGCCGGAGGGCGAGGTGTGCTATACCGATCTGGAAAGCATCCTCAAAACGCTGGTAGATGATGCCGTTGCCCGCGGTGTGTGCGAGGACAACTCCACCGCCCGCGACCTGTTCGACACAAAGCTCATGGGCGTACTGACCCCGCGGCCCAGTATCGTGCGCGCCAATTTCGAGGAACGCTACGAAAGCGAAGGCCCGCAGGCCGCCACCGACTGGTTCTATAAATTCAGTCAGGACACCGATTATATCCGCCGCTACCGCATCAAACGCGACCTGAAATGGGTCACCAAGACCCCCTACGGCGATCTGGATATCACCATCAACCTCTCGAAGCCCGAAAAAGACCCCAAGGCCATTGCCGCCGCCAAACTGGTCCCCAGAGCGCCTACCCCAAGTGCCAGCTCTGCGCCGAGAACGAAGGCTATGCAGGCCGCATGAACCACCCCGCCCGCGAGAATCACCGCATCATCCC
>ENA-OQAZ01000478-OQAZ01000478.1-human-gut-metagenome-genome-assembly--contig:-NODE-478-length-22097-cov-6.110105_pt1 | contig 22097 bp, 28 predicted proteins | sample MGYA00242737_ERZ504531 | MGnify/ENA primary metagenome ERZ504531 (study PRJEB26092, sample SAMD00036244) | human gut metagenome | host: Homo sapiens | study: EMG produced TPA metagenomics assembly of... | reverse complement strand
GCGCGTTCTCGTGACCACCCTGACCAAGAAAATGGCCGAAGACCTGACCGACTACCTTAACCGAACAGGGCATCAAAGTCAAGTATATGCACCACGAGGTGGACACCTTTGAGCGCATGGAGATCATCAAGGACCTGCGCCTTGGCTCCATTGATGTTGTGGTGGGCATCAACCTGCTGCGCGAGGGTCTTGACCTGCCCGAGGTGAGCCTTGTGGCCATTCTGGATGCCGACAAGGAGGGCTTTCTGCGCAGCGAGACCAGCCTGATCCAGACCATTGGCCGCGCGGCCCGCAATGCCGAGGGCCTTGTCATCATGTATGCGGATGTCGTTACCGACAGCATGGACCGCGCCATCACCGAGACCGAGCGCCGCCGCGCCATCCAGATGGCCTACAATAAAGAACATGGCATCGTGCCAAAAACCATCGTCAAGGCCATTGCAGACAGCATCGAGATCAGCGATAAAGCGGAGAACGCTAAGCTGAACACCCGCCGCATGGGCAGGATGGAGCGGGAGGCCGCCATCGAGCGCCTGACCCGTGAGATGAAGGAAGCGGCGAAGCTGCTGGAGTTTGAGCACGCGGCCTTCCTGCGTGACCAGATCGACCGACTGCGCCGGGGCGAGAACCCGACGGTGGACTCTGCGGCAGAAACGGAGCGCAAACAGAATCATTCACAGACACAACGAAAAGGGAGAAAATACCTTGGCAAACGATAAAATCGTCATCAAAGGTGCCCGCGAGCACAACCTGAAAAATGTTAACCTGACCTCCCGAGGGAAAAGCTGATCGTCATGACCGGCCTTTCCGGTTCGGGCAAGTCGAGCCTTGCGTTCGACACCATCTATGCCGACGGCCAGCGCCGCTATGTGGAAAGCCTTTCCAGCTACGCACGCATGTTTTTGGGACGCATGGACAAGCCCGATGTGGACGAGATTACCGGCCTGTCACCGGCAATTTCCATCGACCAGAAAACCACCAGCCACAACCCGCGTTCCACCGTGGGCACCGTGACGGAGATCTACGATTATCTGCGACTTCTGTACGCCCGCGTGGGCGTGCCCCACTGCCCGGTGTGCGGGCGGGTGATCAGCCAGCAGACCGTGGACGAAATGGTGGACGCGGTGCTCAAACTGGACGAAGGTACGAAGTTTCAGGTGCTGGCTCCTGTGGTGCGCCAGCGCAAAGGCACCCAGCAGAAAGAGCTGGATGCTGCCCGCCGCGGTGGCTATGCTCGTGTGAAGATCGACGGCAACCTGTATGATCTTGACGAAGAGATCAAGCTGGAAAAGAACATCAAGCATACGGTGGAGATCGTGGTGGACCGCCTTGCCATGCGCAAGGGCATCCGGGGCCGTCTGGCAGATTCGCTGGAAACCGCGCTGGCGCTTACCGGCGGCATCGCCGAAGTGGACGTGATCGGCGGCGATTGTATGACCTTCAGCCAGAACTTTGCCTGCCCGGAGCATGGCATTTCCATCAGCGACCTGTCGCCGCGGCTCTTCTCCTTCAATAACCCGCTGGGAGCCTGCGAAAAGTGTACCGGCCTTGGCACTTTTATGCGGGTGGACGAGGAACGCATCCTGCCCAACCGGAACCTTTCCATCCGTGAGGGTGCCATCAAGGCCAGCGGCTGGTACTATGCCGAGGGGTCTGTGTCCGAAATGTATTATCTGGGTCTTGGCAAAAAGTACGGCTTTACGCTGGATACGCCCATCAAAGAGATGAGCACCGAAGCTGTCAATGCGTTGCTGTACGGAACCAATGGCGAAAAAATTGAGATGCACCGCACGAATGAGTTCGGAAGCGGTGTGTACTATAATACCTTTGAGGGCATCGTGGAGAACCTTGAGCGCCGCTTCCGCGAGACCAACAGCGAGTGGATGAAGGAAGAAATCGGCAGCTTCATGTCCGGCGTGGAGTGCCCGGACTGCCACGGCAAGCGCCTGAAACCCGTGGTGCTGGCTGTGACCATCGGGGATAAGAACATCAGCGATTTCTGCGAGATGTCCATCCGGGACGAGCTGAAATTCATTGCCGAGAACGAACCGAACCTGACCGAAAAACAGAAGCAGATCGGCGGCCAGATCATGAAGGAGATCCGGAACCGCCTGCAGTTTTTGCAGAGCGTGGGTCTGGATTATCTCACGCTGGCCCGCTCAGCAGGCACTCTTTCCGGCGGCGAGAGCCAGCGCATCCGCCTGACCACTCAAATCGGCAGTGCGCTTTCCGGCGTGCTCTATGTGCTGGACGAGCGTCCATCGGCTTGCATCAGCGCGATAACGACAAGCTCATTGCCACCCTGAAAAATCTCCGCGACCTCGGCAATACGGTGATCGTGGTAGAGCACGATGAAGATACCATGCGCAGCGCGGATTATATCGTGGATGTAGGCCCGGGCGCAGGCGTGCATGGCGGTGAGATCGTAGCCGCTGGCAGCGTGAAGGACATCTGCAAGGCAAAGCGCAGTATCACCGGCGATTATCTCTCCGGCCGCAAACGCATTGCCGTACCGCAGACCCGCCGCACCGGCAACGGCAATTACCTTACTGTACGGGGTGCACGGGAAAATAACCTGCGCAATATCGACGTGAAATTCCCGCTGGGAGAGTTTATCTGCGTTACCGGCATTTCCGGCTCCGGCAAGTCCAGCCTCATCAACGAAATTCTGTATAAGACGCTTGCCTGCGAGCTGAACGGTGCGCGTTCCCGCGCAGGCAAATGCGATGGGGTAGAAGGGCTGGAATTTGTGGATAAGTCATCGGTATCGACCAGCAGCCATTGGCCGTACGCCGCGCTCCAATCCGGCCACTTATACCGGTGTGTTCAATGATATCCGCACGGTATTCTCCCAGACACAGGATGCCAAAATGCGCGGTTACGGCCCGGGGCGTTTCAGTTTTAATGTCAAGGGCGGCCGCTGCGAAGCCTGTGAGGGCAACGGTATTCTGCAGATCGAGATGCACTTCCTGCCGGATGTGTACGTGCCCTGCGAGGTATGCAAGGGGGCGCGTTACAACCGCGAAACGCTGGAAGTGAAGTATAAGGAAAAGACCATCTCCGATGTGCTGAACATGACCGTGGAGGAAGCAGTGGTATTCTTTTCCAACCAGCCCAAGATCGCCCGCAAACTGCAGACCCTGCTGGACGTGGGTCTTGGTTATGTAACACTGGGCCAGAGCGCCACCACCCTTTCCGGCGGCGAAGCACAGCGCGTGAAGCTGGCCAATGAGTTGGCCCGCCGCAGCACTGGCAAGACCGTGTATATTCTGGACGAGCTACTACCGGCCTGCATATTGCAGATGTGCACCGCCTGATCGAGGTGCTGCAGAAGCTGGTAGATGCGGGCAACACGGTTATTGTCATCGAGCACAATCTGGATCTTATCAAGTGCGCCGACCATATCATTGACCTTGGCCCTGAAGGCGGCAGCGCAGGCGGCGAGATCGTGGCCGAAGGCACGCCGGAACAGGTGGCAGAGGTGCCGGGCAGCTTTACCGGCCAGTATCTGAAACCGCTTTTGGAAAAAGACAAGCTCCTGCAAGAAAAAAGAGCAAAATAAATAAAGCGCGTACTTTCGCAAAAATCAGACTTTTTACGAAAAAAGCAAAGAAAATTGTAAAAATCTGTTGACAAAACTGCTGTATCTGAGTATAATATTTCATGTCGCCACGCTTCGGTAGGGAAGCGGCGGTCGATATCCGGGTGTAGCGCAGTTTTGGTAGCGCGCTTGAATGGGGTTCAAGAGGCCGTGAGTTCGATTCTCGCCACTCGGACCAAACAAAAATAATCCGAACTTGTTTCCGATAGGAGATGGGTTCGGATTATTTGTTTTCTTCGGAAAATTAGCGTTTGCGAAGCAATGAAAGCCCCAGTGGGGCTTTTAAGCGACGGAATGGTCTGCGTTAGCAGATGGAGGGGCTTTGCCCCGACAAGTTCCATGCAGGTGTCCGTGGAAGATGAAATCCGAAATCATAGATTGACCGACATAAGCCACAACATGATTTCAGGAGGACATGAACATGAAGTACGATGCAAGAGCCTGCAAGTTCAACATGGACACCGGGTGCGTGGAACTGCTGCTCCGGGATGGGAAAATGATCTCTATTGACTGCACCGGGGTTGAAGATGCGCTGGACGTGACTATGGCACAGAGGTCGGAATTGGATTACCTCATCTACGATGATCCGCTGGGCTATGCGGACTTGATTCTGAACGGTGACCCGGAGGGATACTTGAAAAACGTAACCGGGAGCCATGGGTTAGAAGATTAAGAAAAATGCCGTTCCAAAAGCAACTGGAACGGCATTTCTTATTTTTCGCCATTCGGAATCTTCTGTCCCCGCAGCTCCTGTCGGATGGCACGGAACTGCTCCGGCACATCCGCATCGGTCATTGCACCGGGGACATCCACTGTCCCAGCGGCTTTAGCGGCTTCATAGAACCAGCATTTATACTCCACGGTCTCCAGCGTATGCTGTAACTGCTGAATCTGCTGGGTGAGTACCTCCCGCTGATGCCGGAACATTTCCAGCCGGGTGTCAATGGTGTCGTCTCCCTGCATGGAAAGCTCAATATACTGCCGGATATCCTTGATGGACATTCCGGCTTTTTTCATGCAGCGGATGACCTGCAGCCACTCGAAGTCGTTTTCCCGGAACATCCGAATGCCGCCGGAGGAACGCTCCACAAAGGGAAGTAACCCTTCTTTGTCGTAGTAGCGCAGGGTGGAGGCAGGTACGCCCAGCTTTTGTGCCATTTCGCCTACGGTATAGATCATCTGAAACCTCCGTTTTTTCAAAAAGCCCTTGACTTAAAGTGCGCTTTAAGTTGTATGATAAAATCAAACTTTATCAACATCATAATGCGGATGCACTCCGCTGTCAAGGAGGTTCCTATGAGCAAGAAGGTATTGATTTTGTCTGGCAGTCCCCGGAAGGGCGGTAACTCTGATATTCTATGCGATGAATTTCTGCGTGGAGCGCAGGATGCCGGGCACAAAGCAGAAAAGATCCGGGTCGCTGAGAAAAAGGTGGCTCCCTGTTCCGGCTGCTACTACTGCAGCACCCACGGTGGAGCTTGCGTCCACAAGGATGATATGGCAGACATCCTGCAAAAAATGATCGATGCCGATGTCATTGTGCTGGCAAGCCCGGTATACTTCTACTCCATCAGCGCCCAGTTGAAGACAGTGATCGACCGTACCGTGGCACGGTGGCTTGAGGTCAAAGACAAGGAATTCTACTACATCACCACCATGGCAGACGAGGAAAAATCCTCTGCGGATACTACGCTGGCCTGCTTCCGGGGCTATGCAGACTGTGTGGAAGGTGCCGTAGAAAAGGGAGTCCTTGTAGCAGGCGGTGTCTATGAGCCGGGTGCGGTGCGAAACACCTCTGCCATGGCACAGGCTTACAAGATGGGGAGGAACGTATAATGGCAGTGAAACAGACAGCAGGGCGGGATGCTCTGGGCGAATTTGCGCCCAAATTCGCGGAACTTAACGATGAGGTACTATTCGGGCAGGTGTGGAGCCGAGAGGATAAACTCTCCCTCCGGGACCGCAGCCTTGTGACGGTGGTAGCACTGATGGCGCAGGGACTGACGGACTCCTCGTTTCGGTATCACCTGACGGCAGCGAAAAACAACGGTATTACCCGGACTGAGATTGCAGAGATCCTGACCCATGCGGCGTTTTATGTAGGTTGGCCCAAGGCGTGGGCGGCTTTCCGCATGGCCAAGGAAGTCTGGCAGAGGACGCTGCAGAGGATGCCAAGGCAAAGCACCAGAGTGAAATGGTGTTCCCCATCGGTGCATCCAACGACGGTTTTGCACAATATTTCAGCGGAAAAAGCTATCTGGCACCCTTGTCCACCGCACAGGTTGGCATTTACAACGTCACCTTTGAGCCGGGCTGCCGGAACAACTGGCACATCCACCATGCTGCAAAGGGTGGCGGACAGATCCTTGTCTGCGTGGCAGGCCGGGGCTACTATCAGGAATGGGGCAAAGCTCCGCTGGAGCTGCATCCGGGCGATGTGGTGAACATTCCCCCGGAGGTCAAGCACTGGCACGGTGCTGCACCCGATTGCTGGTTCTCTCATCTGGCAGTGGAAGTGCCCGGTGAGGGCACCTCTAACGAGTGGTGCGAGCCGGTGCCGGAAGAAACCTATAAGGAGTTACGGTGATGCGGTTTGATGTACACCCAACCACGATGAAACAAAAACAGGGTGCGTCCACCCGGACGCACCCTGCCAAAAGCTACAGACGATAGCGATATGTACAACAGGGAGTTCCCCAGCGGGAACTTCCTGTTTTTCGTTGTTTGCATGATGAGCCTGCTCTGCCTGCCATAGGCAAGCTCGCGTTTTCGCAGCGCAGCGGAGCAATGAAAGCCCCAGTGGGGCTTTTAAGCGACCGAACGGTCTTGCGTTAGCAAGATGGAGGGCCTCCGCCCCGACAAGTGACCGCTGGCCTTCCTCGCTGTTCCAGCAGGCAAGGATGGCCGGGTAGAATGCCCGCGCCAGACGGTCAATGACTTCATCGGGATAAGGGGAAGTATTTGTGGACTTTTTCTTTTTGTTCAAACGCACGCTCCTTTGATCGTCCCACCGTGGCAAAGTCGGGCGAGAAAATCAAAGTTCCAATTTTTATCAGGCGCAAGGGCGCGGAAGTTTTCCACCCTGGACTTGCGGCTGGTGGCTTATTGATGGCTTACAGGTGTCTGCTGTTATGCGGTCTTTTCTTCTTCAAGGGCTTCTGCAAGAGCCTTTTCCAGATAGGTTTCGATTTCAGTCAGGTAGTTAGCAGGTCGCTGCATTGCGAAGCGAGAACCTTCTGCTTTTCCGGGTCAGTGAAATAGCTGGGATTGTTTTTGAGCGTTTTCTTCCATGAGTTTTTCATCATTTCGGTCGCACGGCTCAAAGATTTGTAAACCTTCATAAACTCGTCCGGCACATGATAGCACCGGAATTCTTCTGTTTGTGGCGTGGGCATGGGAACGGGTTCCGCTTTTTCAGGCTCAAATTCAGCGCTGGCAGATTCCAACACTTCCAATGCCTCTGGATGCAGGATTTGAGCAAGGACATCTGAACGATGCTCGACACTTGCCTGCACAAGCTTGGACATTTCTTCGTTGGTGAACTTCACTTCACCGGAAAAGACTTTCTGCTTGATGCCGGGAGAGAGGTTGTCCGCAATGTCGATGCCTCGTGTATAGTGGCTGGCGCGGAGAACGGAGGCACGGCTGACACCGTTTTCCTCTGCGATCCGGTCGCAGGTTTTCTTCCCGGAGTGTGGTTATCACCGTGATCACCACCACTTTTCTTTGCTAAAGTGTACTGATTGCCCCGAAAGATTTTTGCAGCTTTCTTCTCGGCTTCGTACTGCTTCCCAAGCAGATAGCGTTTCTGTTCAGGACTCAGGTTTCGCCGTCCCAACTGATTCCGGCAGATCCACGCAACGGCTTCTTCGCGGTTCTCAAATCGGAGCGGCATGGTGGAGAAATAAATCTCCGGGTGTTTCTGGAGGATGGCATAACGGTTGTGTCCATCAACAAGGGTATTACCCCAGACAATCAAAGGAGAAATCAGCTTGCCCTCTTTGAGGATATTTTCTTCAAGCTGCTTAAATTCATCATCGGTCAGAGGGGGAATCTGGGACTGGAACTCCGGGTCGATTTTCAGGTTGATCATACGCACACTCCTTTATCTCTCCTGCTGCGTCGGTTCTTCCTCCCGGAAAAAGGACGCAACATTCTGCTTTGCAGTTTTCAGTTTGAGCAGTTCTTCCTTGGCTTCCTTGTACTGCTCGTAGAACTTCGCCTTTTCGGATGCCATTGCATTGTACTCAGCTTCCAACTTTTTCGGACTGGGCAGCTTGGTGATGTCGTTTGCCTTGAAATAGGCTGCTGCCGCCCGGTACGCTGTCAGCTCTGCACGATGCTGTTCCTCAAAGGTTGCGGGTCGCTTGGCAGTATTGAACTGCTGTACGATACCCTTGGTGCTGGTGTAGGCTGCGACATGATAGCGCAGCTCTTTGTTGGCCTTCATACGACCTTCGAGGTCTTTCACCACCGCCAGTGAGTCGTGATACTTGGTTTCCAGTTCGGCAATGCGCTGGTTCAAGGCGTCCTCGTCGGTCAAGCCCTTTTCCTGCAGAAGATTCACGGTCTGTGCCATAACTTTGAGATTGTGCTTTGTGATCCAACGCTTATAGCCGATGCCCTTGCCCTCGGTCATCCTCGACTGGATGTCGATCAGTTTCCCGATGGTATCCTGCTTGGATTGTCCCTTGGGTTTGCGTTCGGCGTTTGCCTGCAACGTGGCAAGTACTGCCGCCTTATCGAACTTGTCACCGAGATGTTTCGCTCGGATAAACTTTGTTCTGCCAGAGGGCAGATAACTGAGCTGTCCACGGCTTTCCTTGACAGTGATGCCATACTGTTGCATGAGCCTGTCGGAAAATTCTTCAAAGCTGGTGGCACGGTACAGCACCGAAGAAATCTGTCTCCGTAAAGTGTCTTTCACGGTTTCAAACTTCTTCTGCTTGGGTTGCTGTCCATCTGCGGTGAGGGCTGCGTTTTCACGGTCAAGTTTCAACTGGCCACGCCTACGCGCCCAATACTCAGCTTCGCCGACACGCTCTTTCGAGCCGTTGAGCAGGTCGATCTGGTACAGTCCGGCACCCTCGCACAGCTCCATAACCTCAACACGCAAGTGCCGCATGGTCTGGGCTGTGCTGGAGTGCTTCATACCCTCGCGCCAGTCGCGGGGCTTCTGCATATAGGGCTTGCGTTCCACCTCTCGTGTTCGGATGCTGCCGATCACGATGTGGACATGGATGTTTCCCGAATGGTTGTGCCCATCCGGGTGGGTGCAGACGATGGCGGGATGACCGGGGAAGTTTTCTTTGCAAAAGTTCAGACCGAGTGCCTGTGCTTTTTCCATGGTCAAGCCGTTGTCGGCTGCATCTCTGGGGTCAAAGCTGATGATATACTGGTGGCTTTTAATATTTTCCGGGTGATTGTTCTTGTTGTACTTTCGGTTTGTCAGCAGACAGGCTGTTGCAAACGAGAAATCGCCGCACTCAAGGGTGTCGAGCAGGTACGATTCCCGCAGCATGGGTCGGCCTTGTTCGTCCAGAATTACCTTGCTGGAAAATTCATCGTGCTGGTAAACGAGGTACGCTTCGGCGGCAGAGTAGTCCGAATTTTTAGAGGCGATATGCTTGAGCGTTGCCATACAGTTCACCCAGAACTTTCTCAGCGTACAGCCGGAATGCAGTCAGGTCTGCAAGTTCGTCAAGAATTTTCGCTCGGATCTGCTCGGTGTCCGCACCGCCAGAATTGAAGTGCCTTGCAAGCTGGTTGAGGTTGGTACCCACCTTGCTGCACTGGGCAAGCAGGGTGGAAACAGCGGTCAGGGTTTCTTCTCCGCCGCCAGCAACGATGACCGTTTTCTCGATCTTGACGTTGTGGATGGCGCGGCGGATAAAAGTGGAGAGGGAGAGATTCAGGAGTTTGCAAGTGAGTTCCAGTGACGTTTTTTCCTCCGCTGTCACACGGAACTTGATGACGTGCGTTTTGTTGTTCGGCGTGTCGTGGTGCTTGGAATTGCTAGGGGTCGATTGAACATTCGTTTTGGTCATTGTACCTCCTGTCTGTTCGATAACTCCTCGGTGAAGTTATGTAAAGCACGACGCGCCGTTCCATTCGTGCCGCAAGGCACGAATGATGAGCAGGGTTTGGGGCAGGCACGCCCCAACAAGATCACTTGGAAAACTCGCAAGAGTTTGAAAAGTGAAGTCCCGGATGGACAGGAAATTTTCAAGAATTGAAAATTTGTGGCCACGGGACGGTTCTTGCCCTCTACCGCTGCGCTCAAAACGCATTTTCAACAAATGTTTCCGAATTGTTAAGGCGCAAAAATAAGTAGAAGTTGTGCTGCTCATGTAAGGGGGTCGCCGTTTGCTCCGAACGAAGTTCCTACCCCTGTTTTGCAGCGGCGTTGACGGAAAGTCGGTATCACGTCCGGTCGGCTCATGAAATTTTCAAGGTACGTTCCCCATAAAAGAAAAATACCGCCCACGCAGTACAGGCGAAGGATTTTGTCGGGGTGAAACGGCGGCAAAATGATCGGGTGTGTTGCGGGGCGGTACGTTCTTTCTGGGCAATCATCCGCTGAAAGTGGTGGTTATCACGGCGAGAACCACCACTTTTGTCAGCAGGATTTGGAATAAAGGGTATCATGGAAGCGTGGGTGCGTCAATATGGTTTTGTAAATTTTATTGCGGTAAAGCGGTAGAAGTAGGACTTATAAAAGAAACCCCGATCATAGTACAGCAAGGAAAGAAAACTGTACTGGATCGGGGTTTGGTATGGGGAGGTCTTTACGGACGCTGCCCCATGCCGCCTTCAAGTGTCAAGGTTTCACCGGACATGAACTTGAAGTCCGGGCTGGCAAGCTGGACGCAAACCCGTCCGATTTCAGTTTCTGCATTTCCGTAGTGACCCATTGGAGCATCTTCACATTCGCCTTGAACGCATCCGGGTAGGCTTGCTGAAATTGTTCCAGCTTAGCGGTCCATGCCAACGGACAGACGATGTTGACATTGATACCGTCCTTGCCCCATTCGGTGGCAGCGACACGGGACAAGCCGCGGATGCCTTCTTTGGCAGCAGCGTAGGCGCTCTGTCCGAAATTGCCGAACAGACCTGCGCCGGAAGCAAAATTGATCACGCTGCCATGCGATTCTTTCAGGTAGGGATAGCATGCTTTCATATAATAGAACGCTGCATAAAGGCCAGAGTAAAGGGCCAGATCAAACTGTTGCGTGGTGTGCTGTGCCAACGGTACTCCGGAAGCCGATGCCTGTGCGTTGTTGATAAGCACCTGAATCCCACCAAAAGCATCCACAGCCTGTCGGACAACATTTGCAACGACAGCTTCATTGTCCCCGCCTGCACAGACATCCGCCTGCACGGGCAGGACTTTGATTCCGTAGTTGCCTTCCAGCTCCTGCTTGGCATCTTCCAGCTTTTTCAGATTTCTACCAGTGATAACAAGGTTTGCACCCTCTTTGGCATAAGCTGTGGCGATTCCATAGCCGATGGAGCCGCAGCTTCCATCTTGCAGAACAGCACGTCCTGCACCTGTAATGATTGCAGTTTTTCCAGTTAAAAAGCCCATCGTATAAACCTCTCGTCAAATCAATTCAGAGCGTTTGAATTTTTTATGCCGAAGTTCAACACCATAGATTCAGTCGATATCCAGTATATTATTGGATATTTCCTGTTTCACGATAGCTTCGCCATACATTTTCAAAGAAATCATCATCCTCCGGGATAGGGCGCGGCTCTCTCCAGTCGGTTTTGCAAATACCATTTTCGTACCGCAATTCCTGAATCAGCGGTTGTTCGGTTTTATCCAGCGCGAACGTAAACGTATCTGGAAGATGTGCAAATGGCTTTGTTCCATTTTTCCTGTCGGTGTAAAGCGCACTGCCCCGACTTTTTCCACCATGTGCTCTGTAATCCACCATCGCTGTCAGGTAGGCTTGTTGACTCAGAAGCATATCGCGCAGCCGATACGCCATTGCGAGTTCTCCGCGATTGGAAACCCTCACGATCGTGTGAAAATTTTTCAGTTGCGTCTGTACGACCTTGCAGTATTCACGAATCTGTTCTTCATCACGGATTGCCGCTCCGCAGCGGCTCATAGCGGCAGAAGCCTGTTTCCATAATGTCCGCACATTGCCGGTTTCTGCCGTGCAGGAATTTGCCAGTTCACTCATTTCTTTCAGTGCCGACGCAGCTGCCGTATCAAAGCAGTCCGGAGCCTCTCCCTGACAACGCGCCGCAATATATTGCGCTGCACGGGTGCTGCCAACCTGTCCGGCATTCAATGCAGTGCCGCCCGGACGGTAAACGCCATGGCTGGCTGCCACTTCGCCTACGGCAAACAGACTTTTTACATTGGTCTGCCACCAGCAGTCGATTCCCAATCCGCCGTTGTTGTGCTGCGCACAGAGAGCGATTTCAAGCGGCTGAGTGTACAGATCCACGCCTTTATCCCGATAGAAGTCGATTGCAGGTTGGTTCATGTGTGCCAGACGTTCGATTGGTGTACCGAAACAGGCTCCCGCTTTTTCAAGATAAGCCCTTGCTTCTGGCAGCAGGGACTTATAATCGAATGCTCCACTCACAGGATTTGTACGGTAATCCAGAAAAACCCTGCGGCCCTTGCAGCTTTCAAGGTAAACCAGAATATCAATGATAGAACTTCCATCTGCCACTTTGCGAACATCAAACGGCCACTGATAGCCTTTCAAAAACAGTTTGCTGAGCATATCGTGGACATCGTTGAAGAAATCCATCAGAAATTCTTTTTCGTCACTGCCGTCTGATTCTGTGGAATAGACGCGCGGCAACACCTGCATATAAGTACCTGAAACATTCCAGCGCGGCGCAACAGAAGCAAGGCCATACTGCCATTCTGTCAGATTTTTTCCTTTTGCCCCCGCCTCTAATGCCAATCCTGTTGCACCGTATTGGCTGAACGGATATACACTGTCTGCATACATTCCTGCTGGGCCACCGGTCGCGTAGATCACATTTTTACAGCGGATCAGCACAAAGCGTTCAGCATCATCCTGCGCCGCAGCATTCAGGCAAAGCAGTCCGCAAACAGTATCATTCTCACTCAGCACACGAATGACCTGCATTTTGTCCAGTACAGGTACACCATCATTTTGTACGGCACGTTCCAGACATTCGGTCATCTGTTTGCTGGTGTACGGTCCAACACTGGTAGCACGGCGGCGTGGATCATGGTCCGTTTTATAGCCGATATATTCGCCATACCGATTCCGAGGAAACGGCACACCAAGTTCAACAAGTTTCAGGAAGCACTGTGTAGAAAGCGCAGCTTCGCACAATGCGATGTCACCATCTACACAGCGGCCCTCATAAAGCGTCTGTGCCATTTCACGCACACTGTCCGGGTCGCCGCCGGAAAGTGTCAGCTTGTAATAGGTCTGCTTGTCGCTTCCTGTGTTGCGGCTGGTACCACCGATCCGGTTTTCTGTAATCAGCAGAATATCGTGCTGTCCCAGTTTCCAAAGGCGGTCAGCTGCATTGAATCCTGCCGCACCGCTGCCGACAACAGCTGTATTGCAACGGTAAACCCTTGCAGTATCGTTACCAACGCGGAAAATTTCGTTTTCCATAGGATTCTCCTTTTTACAGGCGTTGAATATGGAAACCGCCGTCTACGTCGATATAGTTGCCCGTAGTATACCGCAGACGGTCGCTGCACAGCAGACTGACCGCACCGGCTACATCCTCCGGTGTTCCCCAGCGCGCAATGGGGAAGGTTCCTTTTTCAATCAGATTGTCGTACTTACCCTGTACTTTGCTGGTCATGTCTGTGGCGATCACACCGGGGCGTACCTCGTTGACCAGAATTCCTTCGGCTGCCAGACGGTCTGCATACAGAGTCGTCAGCATCGAGATTCCAGCCTTGGACACGCAGTATTCACCACGATTGGTAGAAGATACGACCGAACTGCAACTGGATACGTTGACGATCACACCCTTGCGGCCATCCAAAGGTTCCTGTTGAATCATTTGTTTTGCAATCAACTGTGTCAGGAACATATTGCCCTTGGTATTGATTCCCACAACATAGTCAAAACTTTCTTCGCTCATGTCAAGCAGATCTGCCCGGACCTTCGGAGCTACGCCCGCATTGTTGACCAGTACATCCACGCGGCCAAATGCAGCCAGAGCACCATCCAGAATCTTCTGACGATCTTCCTGATTCCCGATATTTGCCTGCACATAGGCACAGGCAATGCCGAGGCTTGCAACTCATCCAGAGCCGCCTGATTCTTTTCCTGCAACCCGGTAGCGACCATCACAATATTATATCCATCCATGCCCAGCTGTTTTGCAATCGCAAAACCAATGCCGCGGCTGGAACCTGTAACGACTGCGGTCTTTTTCATAAGAAGCATCCTTTCTCAGCCACGGAAATTTGCAGGCTGTGTCTTTTTGATTTCGAGAAATTCCTTGTAAAAGGGCATAAACGTCTTATTGTCGCGGATCACACAGCCGGTAGGCTTGTGGGCGCGGATTAAGTCTCCGCACTTTCCGCAGGTCAGGCAAACACGGTTGGGGTCGATGCGGCCTTTTTTGACGATTTCATTTGCAAAATCCGGATCGGCAAATGCCATGCGACCAAACAGCATACCATCACACAATCCCTGTTCAACTGCACCGGCAGTGAACAAGTCTGCATAGGCGCGCAGATAACTGGGAGCGGATGCCCAGACGGTCATTGCAGGAACAGCTTTTTTTACCTCACCGATGCCATGGATCATCCGGGAAAGACCCACAAAGGGGTGTTCATCCGGCTCATATTTGCCGAAATCAAAAGGGCGGGTAACATGCGTGGTGGCATAGGGATTTCCCATCGTCAAGTTGACCATGTCCAGGCCCAGTTCATCGTGCAACTCCCGCACGAGGCGGACAGGCTCCGTCAGGTCAGGTGTTTCACCGCTTTCCGGACTGACACCAAAGCCCCACGGGTAGGCATAACCGTCATAGATGCCAACGCGGGCAGTGACCATGAAGCTCTCGTCTTCGTGAACCTTTGCCGCGCGAATGCCATTTTTTAGCAGACGAAAACGATTTTCAAAGCATCCACCATATTCGCCGGGGCGATTATAAGCAGAGGAAAGCTCTGCCAGCAGGTAGCCATGGCAGCTCTTGATGTCGATTGCATCGAATCCTGCTTCTTTTGCAAGGGCAGATGCTTCACCAAACTTTTCTTCCAAGCTCTTCAGATAATCATCCGTTACGATGCAGGAATCATCCGCTGCGCGATATTGCTCAAGAATCGGGTGACGGTAAGCGATCATCGGGGCAGGCTTGTTATCGGGGTTAGAGTAACGACCGCTGTGATTTGCCTGCATGATTAGATAGGGTGCATAACCGTTGGCTTTTAATCCTGCTTCCTTCACAGCGGAGGTCATTTTTTTGAACTCATCCAGCGTATCGCGGGTCAGGAGCAGCTGCGTTTTGGATGAGCGGCCTTCTTCCACAATGGAGATAGCCTCAAACCAGATCACCGAACTTCCGCCAATTGCTTCATTGACATAACGGCGAATCGTATAATCAGACGGCGCACCTGCCGGTGTGGAATCGGCGCCTTCCATGGGTGCGATGCCCAGACGATTCGGGAATGTGATATCACGCACCTTCAGCGGCTGTGCCAGAATTGTGGTGTCTTCGGCAAATGGAAGCGAAACACCCAGTTCCGAAGCCTTTTCTTTCACTTCAGCAAGCGATTTGTAGTGAAATCTTTCATGTGACATTTGTATGTTACCTCATAAATCTGGGCAGGCGGAAAGAGTTCCTGTACGTTGTTATTCTTCAGCTTCACCATGATCTGCGTACTCTTTGCGGTAATCTCTGGGTGTCATGTTGGTGGATTTCTTGAACTGCCGGGAAAAATAGGTAAAATCATCGTATCCACATTCTGCGGCAATCTGCGTGATACTTTTGTCTGTTTTCGTCAGAAGTATCTTTGCACGGTTGATGCGCAGAAGGATCGCATATCCGATCAGCGTGTGACCGGTTTCATCCTTGAACACATGAGCAATGTAGTTTTTGTTCAGAAATAGCTCTGCGGCAATTTTATCAACCGTGATTTCCTCAGTAAAATGATGGTTGATGTAATTCATAATGTTATATGCCACTGTAACGCTGTGTCCGACTTTCATTGCCATGATATCTGCACATTCACGGTAGATTATTATGAATATCCGGCGCAAATCGGCTCCTACATAAAGTTCCCAGTATTTTTTCTTGTTGTTGTACTCTCGTTCCATTTCCAGAACGATATCGTACAGATAATTCCAGATCGGCTCCGACACCGTGAGAAGATGAGAGAAATTAGGAGGCCTCTTGATAAACGCTGCAATCACTTCCGGATATTTTACTTCATTCTGGAAAAAGTCCGGCTGAACACGGATCAGGTAGCGCTCATAGGGATACTCCAACACCTCCAGCTCATGCTCTTCCAGTGTGTTCAATACAATCACACCGCCGCGACCAGTCTCGTAGGTTTTGTTCCCTACCCGATAGCGGATGCGACCATTTGTAATAAGCAGCATCTGGTAGACATTCTCATAATGGTTATCGAGTTTGAAATGAGACGCGTTATATCTGTGTTCAATCCGGACATCTTCCATAAGTATTTCTCCTTAACGTTGCAGTTTCTCTTTCTGTCTGCGGTTAAGTCTATTATACAATATTAAAGAACAATGTGGCGAGCAAAACATTTGCCAGAATCGCAAAAGGCTGTGCTGCGCCGTAACCTGCGGTGGGTTCCTCGGAGCCAGTGGCACTGATTGCAGCACCCAGTCCCGGTGCAGAAGTACAGCCGCCAGCAATCGCACCGCTAAGAATGATCCAGTTGATCTTAAAGACCTTGTGACCAATGATGAAAGCAATGAGCACCGCGATTGCTTCCACAAAGATTGCAACGATTGCCAACTGCAGACCCGAACCCATCAGGGAATTGACCACATCGTAACCGTAGCGCAGACCAACAACTGCCATAAAGAATGTCAGGCCAGTCTGATACAGCGTACCGAGTGCTTTCTGATCCATACGGAAGTTGACAGGACCGATTTTGCCAATATAGCTGAACACAAGCGCAGAGACCAGAATACCGCCCGCAGCACCAAGAGAAAACTCTCCAAAACTGCCAAGAGGGATTTTGATGTTGCCGATGAGAATACCGATCGCTGCGACAAAGGCAAGAACCATGAAATCCAGAGGACCGTCTTTCAGCTTTTTCTCGTTCGAGACATCTGACTGCAGCTCCAGCTCGTATGCGGCTTTCTCAGCGGCCACATCAATGCCGAAGAGCTTTGGCAGAAAAGAGATCATAATAACGATTACCAGAACGCCGATTGGGAATGCAACGGTATACCCAAGACTGATTGCAGACGAGGCTGCTTCCAGTGCTTCTCCGGAAACAACATGGCCAGCTGCATCCAGTGCTGTGCCGTAAGCGGGTGTGGAAGTCATAGCACCGGCAAACATACCGATGGTTTCAAATTCAGTAACAGAAGGACTTCCCTTCAGAACGAAATGATACGCAACCAGCGAGACGATCATCGAAATAACAGGGATCATCGCACCGATGATAACAAATTTGATGCCATATTTTTTGAAGATTGCACCAATTCCGCTGCCCACCTTCATGCCGATGGAGACAAGGAACAGCATCAGAAAGAATGTAAAGAACAGATTGCTGACAACACCAGTCTTAAGCACACTCGTTGCACTGGAGTAGCCAAGTTCGCCCTCCTGTACACCCTTTGCCCAAGTCTGAGCGATGAAGCCAATCACGATACCAGAAAAGATGCCGCCGGAAACGCCAAGAGAAAATTTTCCGATTTTGATTTTGCCCAGTGCCAAACCGAGCGCAATCGCCAAAAAGATCAGAAAGAATTGATTTGTAAGAACCGAAATCAACGTTGCCATATTTATTCCTCCTCACACATGGAATAACCGTTGTGCATTACCATGCAGAATTGCCGCTTTGTCTGCATCGTTCAGATTCAGTTCGTCAATGCACTTCAAGGTACGGTCAATGTAACCGGGACCCTGTTCCGGGTCAAAAGGCATGTCGGTAGCGAACACGATATGATCCACACCAAAGAAATCAATACCAGCTCGAATGGCAGATGTGGAGCCAAAGGAAGCAGTGTCCGCATAAAACTTACGAATCGTATCAATGGGCGCACCCTTCATTTTTGTGCGGGTCAGCTCATCCCTCAGCTCAGGCGCAGTGCGTCCGCCATACATCTTCAGACCATTTTCAATACGACCTTCGAGCATGGGAATCATTGCACCAACATGATGGGTCACGATTTTAATGTTGGGAAAGTCCTCAAAAATTCCAGAGAATGCCAGACGCATCATGGCAACCGTGGTCTGATAGGGCCAGCCAATTGTGAACCACAGCTCATATTTAGAACGTTCTTCCGTCGGAAACTCCGGAACCATCTGACCACCCACCGGGTGAATAAGGATCGGCAAATCGTACTTTTCACAGGCTTCATAAATCGGCCAATATTTTTCTGTGTCAATGGCTTCCCCATTCATATGAGTGTAAATCTGAATGCCCTTTGCACCCATATCTTTGACACGCTTGATTTCTTCAACCGATGCCTGCACGTTATTGAACGGGATTCCAGCGATGAAGCCTTCGTAGAATTCCGGGTTAGCCTCGACGATTTTTTTGATTTCATCATTGCCGATTGCTGCCAGCCTGGGGGACTTGTCCGGTCCAGCAAAAGTTTCAACCGGAGGCGACACGATGTTGGGAATCTGCTTGTAACCGGGGAATTCTTTCAGCACCTCATTCCGACTTTCCATGTTGGACATGGAAGGGACTTTCAGTGCACGGACAAACATATGCGATTTGTTGGGAGCTTCTGCCATACAGATCTTCGCATATTCAGGCGGCATCAGATGGCAAAATACGTCAATCGACTTCATAGTGCTTTCCTTTCATAAATTGGAATATCCTGTTTTCAAAGGCTCTGCTCTCCGGATAGCAGAATCTTTGTTCTGACACACCAATCTTATCATGAACGACTTCTCTTTTTCTCTGATTATTATGACATGGATTTGCACAAAACTGTATCCTCTGTGTTGCTCTATTTTTTATTGTTCACAATGCTCAATGAAGGAACGTTCTTTTTGCACACAATATCCAATGGCATGTATGAAAAAGCCGACCGTTATCCTGAGTTTTAGAATAGTTGACCAAATCCACCGTTAAAATTTTGTCCATCTTTACTTTTTACTTTGGAAAGGGATTTAATACTGGGACAAAACTGTTTTACATTTTCTGCGCGATTTTTGGACTTTCCTGTTTTATGGAAGGCTTTTGTATCCCAGAAAGTGTGCTGAGCTGAATCCGCTCTCGAATGTAAGTCTTTACAAATCTATAAATCTGTGGTATATACATTATACGAAACAATGCTTTGAATGATGTATAAAGTGAGGTGCTTGCCATGACCGCCGTGATCTATGCCCGCTATTCCAGTGACAACCAGCGCGAAGAATCCATCGAGGGCCAGATCCGGGAATGCACCGCCTATGCGGAGAAGAACGACCTTACGGTGGTCAAACACTATATTGACCGGGCAATCTCTGCAAAAACGGACAACCGCCCGGAGTTCCAGCAGATGATAAAGGACAGCGACAAGAAGCTGTTTGACATTGTACTGGTCTGGAAGCTTGACCGCTTTGCCCGGAACCGCTACGATAGTGCCCGGTATAAAACTCAGCTGAAGAAGAATAGTGTCAAGCTTGTCTCGGCCACTGAGATCATCTCAGAAGGGCCAGAGGGTATCATTCTGGAATCAGTGCTGGAGGGCTATGCAGAATACTACTCCGCTGACCTTTCGGAAAAGGTCATTCGCGGCATGACGGAAAATGCCTCAAGGGCAAGTTTACCGGCGGTGCTATCCCCTTTGGATATACCATCAATGCAGACCGCCATTTTGAGATTGATCCGATGACTGCGCCGTTTGTAGCTGAGACGTTTCAGCGGTATAACGATGGTCAGACCATGCGGGAAATTCGGGACTGGCTCAATGAAAAGGGCATCAAAAACAAGCGTGGCGGGCCGATGACTTTCAATACCATCCAACATATGATTACTTCCTATTAGGAACACTGTAAATACAAGGCTTTTCGGAGCCTACAAACCAGAAAAAATAATATTTGATCTATCACATTACGCAAAAACCGTCCGGCATGAAAAACGGGCGGCTTTTTTGCGTGGATAGACGGAAAGGAGGCGCAAAAATAACTACAAAATTTTAGCGTTCAAATTTGTGCAACTTTAACGAAAAGGAGGATCGTAAATGGCCGATGAAAAATTGAATACTGGCCCTGCGGAGAATATTTCCCCGGAGGCTGCCGAGCCTATCACCACACCCGAACAGGCCGCAGCGTCTGAGCCCCAGCAGGAACAGACCGGGCCTGCCATACCTGAGTCCGGCGATGTGGTTGTGTCCTTTGACAAAATCAATGAACTTATGGCGGAAAAGAGGCAGAACGCCCGCGCCGAAGTCGAAAAGTCGGAAACCCCCGAAACGCCAGAGGCGGCAGCCCCGGAGAAACACCGCAGCCCGCCAATACGGAGGAACCGAAAAAGCCGCGCCGTGGCCGTCCGCCGAAAGCGGAAAAGGCTGCGACTGAAAATCAGAAAGCGGAGAAATCGGCTGGGGCTCGCAAGGGCCGCCCACCCAAGGCGGATAAGGCGGCCCCTGACAAGCCCAAGCCGTCCAAACGAGACAAAGTGTCCCGAAGCGATGGAAAGGCCCCGGATGCCAAGGAGCCCATTAAGCCCGCACAGGATACGGCACTGAAGGAAACTGCTGCTGTGGAACAGACGGCTCCCGAGCCGACTACACCGCCCCGCCCGGTTGAGGAAGGCAAGCTGGTTTATCTGAAACTTTCCGAGGTTCATCCGTTTCACACATTCCGTCCGCACCCCTTTAAGGTACGGGACGATGCGAAGATGCAGGAAATCGTTGCTTCTATCCGCGTAAACGGTGTAATGGTTCCCGGTCTTGCCCGCCCGGAGAAAGATGGAAACGGCTATGAAATTGTAGCGGGCCATCGCCGTACCCACGGCAGTGAGCTGGCTGGACTGGAGGAAATGCCCTTTATCGTCCGTGAAATGACCGACCACGAAGCGGTACAGGCCATGAAGGACAGCAACAAGCAGCGTGACGGGATGCTCCCCAGCGAATTGGCCGCGCTGCTGGAACTCGAGGTTGAGGACATCAAGCATCAGGGCGGGCGGCTGAAAGGTGTTGCGGAAGGCGATGTCGGGAAACGCTCGGTTGAGATTGTAGGCGAGGCGCATGAAATGAACTATAAAAAGGTCATGCGCTACTTGCGGCTCAACTCCCTTGTGCCGGAGCTTCTGGATAAGGTAGACGATAAAAAGATGGGCTTCATGCCTGCCGTGGAGCTTTCCTACATCAAACCGAAAAATCAGAGGCTTATTGCTGTTTCCATTGACGGGGAGCAGGCTTCGCCCTCGCTGGCCCAGGCCAAACGGCTCCGGGAGCTGGATAAGGAAGGCAAGCTCAACGGCGATGTCATTGACGGTATCTTATCAGAACAGAAAAAGGAGGATCGAGGCGTGATTATTTCTACTGCGGAACTGGAAAAGTATTTTGGCAAGGAGGTCACTCCCGCCAAAATGAAAGAACAGATTATGTCCCTGCTGGATGACTGGAAAGAAAAACAGCCGCCGGAGCTGGCAAAAGCCCCGAAAAAGCAGGAACTTGACAAGTAACAACTTCGAGACACTTTGTCCCGAGGGCCCCGCCCTCGCGCAGAGGCTCTGGTGGTATATATCCCCCGTCGCCGCCTGTTTTTTAGTACAGCCGGGAGTGGGCCGTCAAGGGTGCAGCGCACCGCCGTTTTCGGCGGCTCGCCCTTGACGGTCTGCCCCGGCTGTGCTATTTCCCCGGCAAGCGGCGGGGGTATATCCTCCAGAGCCGCCCCCTTTCCCAAGACTGGGAAAGGGCGTGGGGTTTGGGTTGAACTTTCTTATTAAAATATCGGAGGTATGAACGATGAAACGACCCCTTGCTTATATCACCGCTGCATGGCTCGGCGGCGATAGCGAAAACGCAGAACTGGCGGCGCAGTATTGCCGCACCGTGTATGAGGCAGGCTTTTCTCCTATTTGCCCGCCCCTGTACTTGCCCCTGTTTCTCAATGATGCTGTTCCCGAGGAGCATAAAAGCGGCATCGACATGAGCCGTGACCTGCTCCGCCGTTCTCATGTGCTGGTTGTTTGCGGGCACAGTATGACCGAAGCCATGAAAAATGATATTGCCGTGGCCCAGCGCTGGGAATTACAGCAACAACCCTTGAGGGCATCCTGACCGTCAAGGGACAGGCCGCCGCTAATGGCAACCCTGTTTGAAGCCTACGTTACCAACGCCGGAAAGTACAGCGAGGGCCAGCTTGTGGGTGA
>ENA-OQAZ01000477-OQAZ01000477.1-human-gut-metagenome-genome-assembly--contig:-NODE-477-length-22145-cov-3.928422_pt1 | contig 22145 bp, 22 predicted proteins | sample MGYA00242737_ERZ504531 | MGnify/ENA primary metagenome ERZ504531 (study PRJEB26092, sample SAMD00036244) | human gut metagenome | host: Homo sapiens | study: EMG produced TPA metagenomics assembly of... | reverse complement strand
GTTACAGATGAGTATATCTTGTCTGTAAGGATGCTGTCAACCACCCTATGATGTAGCGCCACTTTAGGCAGCAATACCTATTGGGGATAAAAGGTCGAAGGCGTAAACCGTTACTACGACTGGGCAGTTACAAGCCCATTGCCTTTAGGTAATGGGTAGTTGACAGTTATACAATAGTAAGTCACAAACTCACATATGAAACATATACTAATATCGAGAACTGCAATCTATTATTGTCAGATTCCACGACAACTGCCGGAATGTCCTGTAAAATTACAGTCTGCCGGGCAGACTGTCTAGTCTGACGATATAAGATTTTTCCAGAGGTGATACTTTTCTATGCTGTTTAGTCGTCATACCTCAGATGATCCGGAATTATCCGGTACATCCTGTTGTAACAATAACAATCGCTGTAGCTGTGACTGTCAGGGACCTCAGGGGCCGCGCGGTTGTCCTGGTCCTACCGGACCCAGAGGCTGTCCCGGTCCCGTTGGTCCAATGGGACCTCAGGGCCCCCAGGGTGAACCCGGACTTCAAGGCTACCCAGGTCCTGTCGGACCTGTTGGAGCCACTGGCGCTACCGGACCTGTCGGAGCTACCGGAGCCACTGGCCCTGCCGGACCTTCCGGAGCTATCGGACCTACTGGCCCTGCCGGGCCTATCGGACCTACTGGTGCTGCCGGGCCTGCCGGACCTACTGGAGCCACTGGTGCTACCGGACCTGCCGGTACTGTAGCTCCGGCAGCGGCCGTAGCAGATGCCACAGGTCAGACAGATATTGTAACCCAGTTTAATCAGCTTCTCGCAAATCTCCGCGCAGCCGGACTTCTTGCAGCTTAAACCTCAGGAGGGGCAAATGCTCCTCCTGATTTTCTCAAAAGGTGCTTTAAATTATCTTCCATGATTTCTCTCAGCCTTTGTATGATTGTAAAAAATGAAGAAAAAGTATTGCCACGTATCCTGAAACCCATGAAAGAAATTGTAGACAAAATTCTTATCTGTGATACCGGTTCTACAGACAGGACCAAAGAAATTATCAGAGAATTTACAGCAGAAGTTTATGATTTTCCATGGAAAATGATTTTTCTGCTGCCCGGAATTTTATTTCGGAAAAAGTCAGTACTGATTACTGGATGTGGCTGGATGCAGACGACATGATCACTCAGGAAAATCTGTACAGACTAAAACAATTAAAAGAAACACTGAGTCCGAACACAGATATGGTTATGATGGATTATGTCACAGATTTCGATGAATGGAATCATGCTGCATTCTCCTGTTACAGAGAACGCATCTTAAAAACTTCCCGAAATTTCAGATGGCGGGGAAGAGTTCATGAATCCATCATTCCCACCGGGAACATCCTTTATTCTCCCATACAGATTGAACATCGCAAAATAAAACCCTGCTCTTCCTTTCGAAATCTGCACATCTATCAACAGATGATCGAAGAAGGAGAGCCTCTGGAACCCAGAGACTTATTTTATTATGGCCGGGAACTTTTTTATCATAAGCAATACGAGTATGCCATCTGTGTTCTGAAAAAATTTCTGAAAGAGCCGGACGGCTGGATTGAAAACAGACTGGACAGTTGTCTGGTTCTCTCCTATTGTTATCAGGCATCAGGCAATGACCAGCATGCTCTTGAGATACTATTTCACAGTTTCATGTCAGATATTCCAAGAGCCGAAATATGCTGTGAGATTGGGAAAATATTTTTTATGAAACAGAACTTTTCCATGGCAGCTCACTGGTATCATCAGGCACTTCTTGCACCGGACAACAGCCAAAACGGAGGATTCTATATTCCGGACTGCCATAATTTCATACCATTTCTGCAATTATGTGTATGTCTGGACAAATCCGGAATGCACAAAGAAGCTTTTGAATTTCACCGGAAAGCCAGAACACTGAAACCGGAACATCCTTCTGTTATTCAAAATCAGATCTATTTTCATGAGATTCTGGGATTTTGAAAAAAATGCCACAGACCGTATTAATCCTTTACAGTCTGTGGCATTACGCTACATATTGTATTGTTTTCCCGGCACTATTCTACAGTTACACTCTTAGCCAGATTTCTCGGCTTATCTACATCCAGGCCTTTGGCTACGCTGACATAGTAGCCAAGCAGCTGCAAAGGAATAACTGCCAGTGAAGTTGCAAAGTGTGGATCTGTTTTCGGAATATAAACTGTGAAATCTGCAGTATCTTCTATATTATAATGTCCATATGTGGTGAGTCCCATCAGGTATGCACCGCGACTCTTACATTCTACCATATTGGAGACTGTTTTCTCATAGAGATGATTCTGCGTGAGAATACCGATCACAAGAGTTCCGTCCTCAATCAGAGAGATTGTGCCATGTTTCAGTTCTCCGGCCGCATAAGCTTCTGTGTGTACATAACTGACTTCTTTCATCTTAAGGCTGCCTTCCATACTGATGGCATAGTCAATACCACGCCCGATAAAGAAAGCATCCCTGGCATTTGCCTGCTTAGCCGCAAACCACTGGATACGCTCTTTGTCATCTTCAATGATCTTGGCAATCTTATCCGGAAGTGTTTTCAGCTCTGCGATCAGCTCCTGATATTTTTCTTCTGTAATCTGTTCTCTGACTTTTCCAAACTGCACTGCCAGTGCATAGGAGGCAATCAACTGAGTACTGTATGCTTGGTAGTTGCTACAGAAATTTCCGGTCCCGCCAGAGTGTAAAAAACATTATCCGCTTCTCTGGCAATGGAAGAACCTACCACATTGACAATTCCCAGTGTACGGATACCTCTCTGTTTCGCCTCACGAAGTGCCGCAAGGCTGTCTGCTGTTTCCCCTGACTGGCTGACAATGACCACAAGACCTTCCGGATCTAAAATCGGATTTCTGTATCGGAATTCCGATGCCAGTTCCACACGTACCGGAATCCTTGTCAGATCTTCGATCACATACTGGGCTGCCATTCCCACATGGTAAGCAGAGCCACAGGCTACAATATAGATCTGGCTGATCTTTTTGATCTCCTCATCTGTAAGACCTACTTCTGAGAGATCAATACGATCATCTTTGAGTACAGAATTCAAAGTATCCCGAACTGCTTTCGGCTGTTCATGAATTTCTTTTATCATGAAATGTTCAAATCCCGCTTTCTCCGCCGCTTCTGCATCCCATTCAATTGTTTTCGGCTCTTTCTGGATCTCATCACCATCCAGATTGTAGAACGTGATCTCCCCTTTTCTGATACGAGCCATCTCCAGATTTCCAATATAATATACATTTCTGGTGTATTTTAAAATTGCAGGAACATCGGATGCAATGTAAGATTCACCGTTCTCCACCCCAAGGATCATCGGGCTGTCTTTTCTTGCCACATAAATCTCTCCCGGGTAGTCTTTAAACATGATCGCAAGAGCATAGGAACCGCGGATACGGACCATTGCATGGTTAATGGCATCTACCGGTGTTCCGAGATATTTCTTATAATAATAATCCACAAGTTTAACTGCTACTTCAGTGTCTGTAGATGAATAAAACTCATAGCCATTGCGGATCAGTTTGTCTTTCAGTTCCTGATAATTCTCAATGATTCCATTATGAACTGCTACTACGTTACCGTCATCACTCATATGGGGATGCGCATTTGTCTCAGATGGTTCTCCATGTGTCGCCCAACGGGTATGTCCGATACCACATGTTCCAGGTACAGATTCTCCATTATTAGTTTTATCTGCAAGAACTTTCAGTCTGCCTTTCGCTTTAATAACCTCTGTATCACCTTCGCCGTCGCGAACTGCAAGTCCCGCTGAATCATAACCTCTGTATTCAAGTCTGGACAGACCATATAATAATATAGGTGCTGCCTGATGATTACCTGTAAATCCAACAATTCCACACATTTATATTTATTCCTCCCATATTTTCCAGATATTTACAGCATTATAAAAATACTGCTTTATTATATTATAAGAGCATTATGGAGTAATTTCTTATAATATAATAAAATTTCAGGGGTTCTCTCTGTCATATCGTGTCTCATTGTATCATGATGTTCCACATATGGCAAGAAAATCCCCTGAAACTGTGTACTCTGTTTTTACGAAAGTACTTTCATCATTGTTTTATCCACGTTATCCTTTGTGTCTTTTTCTGATTACCGATTTCATTTTACTTTCTGCTTCTTTACTGTTGACCAGCCGCTGTATATCTTTCTTCCATTCTCATCATATCTGTATGAACGGATTCTGTAATAATATGTATGTCCTTTTTTCAGTTTTGCATTTGTGTATTTTGTAGTTGAACCGGATTTAATTACCGCTGCTCTTACGTATGGATTAGTGGTTCCTGCCCGGCGATAGATCTCATATCCGTCTGCACTCTTTGCCTTTTTCCATGTAATCACAAGTTTCCCGGCAGTCCTGTTTGATATACCTGTAATTGAAGTTTTTGCCGGTTTTGCAGTCAGATCATCAGCAGAATACGTTTCCTGCGTCATATAAAGAATGGAATTTTTTCCGGTTCCATATAAGCTCTTTGCTTCTTTGTCATATGCAAAATATATATTCGCACTGTCTGTCGCATATGTATAGCCCCGGGAAATACTTCCTGAAATCGGAGTATCCAGAAACAGACCTCCGTCTTCTCCAACTGTTCCTTCATCGCTGTTTGTGATATCTGCCATATAATATTTACCGTTATTTGCCACAATATTCCACATATGAGGACCTTCACCTGTACCGCCATTCATTATACCGGTCACTGTATAGCAGGTAATGTCACTGAGATCGCACAGATACTGAAATGCCTTGGAATAACCTTCACAGACCACATTAGTACTGTCATCTCCGTCAAAAACATAGATTAACTGCCATGGATCTCCGTATTCATCATCCTCCGTCACATCATCATTGTAGGAAGTCAGGTAGCAGATCATTTCTTTATATCCGTACAGCTTTTCTGTCTCTGTATAACCCTGAAATTCTTTTACGATCATTCTGGCATTTTCTGCTGCACTTTTTGCAAGCTGTACAATCCCTGCATTTACTTTATATTTACCGGAAGCATAACTGCTGATCACCGGCATAGATATGGAAAGATTTTCAATTTTTACAGTTGTTTTGTTTCCTGCTGCCTTTGTGCTGTAACCATACTGCCAGGTAGTAGCTGCAGTCTTTTCGTACCAGTACAATTCATATGGACAATCTACAGCCAGGCAATCGATAATCTTTGAAATATCCAGTTCATTAAGGTGTGCGGCTACTTCTCTTTTGAGCGCATTACCGCTTGCTGTTGTCTGCCAGGTCAGTCCCAGATCTGAACTGACTTTAAACCTGGTAGAACCACCTTTCGATGCCACTGCGCTGATTTTACTCTTAAGTTCCTCATATAAGGTCTGCTGCTGTCCATTCAGTACATCCTCACCCAGAGAAGCTGCTGGCTGTGTGTCCGGATCCTGTCCGTACAGAATGTCATTCAGATATTTCTCCAGAAGCTGTCTGTTATCCACAGCACCGTTTTCGTCCGGAATTACAGCCTCTGCAAAGACTTCTTCGTCTGAATCTGCTTCATTTGAACCTTCTTTGTCCGAAATGCTATCCTCTGTATCTGATGCAAACTCCGCATTATCCGCAGTTTCCTGTTGTACATCAAATTCTGTTGCATCATCTGAATTAAATTCAGAAACTGTACCATCTGTGAAATCTGCTGCTGTTACAGGTGTTACCGTAATTCCTGCTGCCAGAACCAGGCTCATTCCCAGACTTATAAAATTTTTCTTTCTGTACATAACGCATTTTCTCCTTATCTGTCGTAAATATAGTATATTACTACAATACTTTATTTCGACAGATAAAACAAGATTTTTTTTATAATCCTTGTTCTCCTGCCAGATAGCACAGGTCTGCAAGACGTTCATATTTTGTCTGCATACACGCAATATAGTCATCCAGAAATCTTTTTACACGATACGGGATATCTAAGCGCTCATATCGGTTCTCAAATTCCGTCAGGTCACTGTTATCCTGCCTGATATACTCATCTGCTGCACTGATTTCCGCTTTCAGAGCAGAAAGTTTCTCCTCGTAACGACCTGTTAATTCCATTTCGCACAATTCATTCATTTTGTTCATCTTATTCTTTTCTCCCTATTATTATTTTTACATTTGTGGCAACCTTGTTACCTGTGTGTGTTGTTTTGTTATATGTTGATTTGTTGTGTTATGTGTGTTATGTACCCGATGTGTGCAGATCGGTACATACCGTTTTCTGTTTTATTACAACTATAATTGTAATTTTGTTTAAAGAAAATGTCAATTTATTTCGTCCGACATCTTATGATATGATTCGACATTTATCTGAAAATATAACAACAAAAAAACTGCTGTTCCTCACGATCACTGTAGGAACAACAGTTTTTTTTCATCATTTTTTATGTTCGGCGGATAATCCTGTTCAATTTCACAAAATCTATTACCGCCTGTTTTCCGATCTTACAGATTTTCTTCATGTTAATGGAATTCACCCCGCCCTGACGAGGTCTGAATGTGACAGGAAGAAATTTGATGCTGCATCCCTTCTTCTTATAAATAACAGCCAGAAGTACATTGGAAAGATTAAAGTCCTTCGGAATCAGATGTATGTACCTGGCCATCGTCTCTGCTTTCATCAAACGGTACGGAGTGTTGGCATCTGTCAGATTTACCCCAAAACAGATACGGATAACTAGTTTCAGAGTTTTTGTTACAAAAACACGTGATATTCCATCCTGTCTGTCTTTTCTCCAACCGATGACCATATCATATTTCTGTCTTCGTTTCCAGAACGGTTCAAATTCTTCCGGCAGTGTCTGGCCGTCTGAATCTGTCTGGAAAATGTAATCTGCACCATTTTTGAGTGCATACTTATAGCCATAAAGCACAGTTGCACCATGACCGCCGTTTGGTTTTGTTATCGGAATCAGCAGAGGGCGTGTCTTTGTACACTGTTTCAGTTTTTCATATGTAGAATCTTTGCTCCCGTCATCAATGACAATCAGACGTGACTGACCGTTTCCGTTATGCTTCTCTATAACAGGATACCAGTCATTAATGACCTGTTCAATGTTATCCTGCTCATTGTATGCCGGGATAACAATGTATAACTTATCCATATTTCTCTCCTTTGGATGATTGATGGTATCCATTATAGCATACATATACATGAAATAATAATATTATTTCGAAAACGATGTACTATAGCTGTCACTGTTCACTGCTAATATCCCGCGAGGTGTTTTTTGTGAGCGAAGGTCACAGAAAACCCGAGACATACTGCGCGAATTTATGCGATTAGCATAAATTCTGTGCATCGCGAAGCGTGTTGCTGGGAACGGAGTGAACAGTAACCTATAGCTCTGCCAGTATTCCCAGCTCCCGCGCAAGGCGAAGCAGTTCCCTGTTTGCGGCATTCACTGTTCCGAAGTCTTTCAGAGGACAGATCACTTTCTGACATTTTTTCATCAATTCCACAGCCTTATCATAAGATCCTGTGAAATACTTTCGAAAGGTTTCTCTGTAATCACCTGGTCTGCAAGTGCACCGGCTACCTGACAGTCTACATCATTCGTGTGAAGCACTCCTGCCGCAAATGGAATTCCCTGTCTCTGCAGTTTTCGATAATACGGAATTCCGCTTCCATTACCGCCAATTACAAACACCTGAGGTTCACCTCTGGGCGGATCCATCTCCACACATCCAAAAGCAGCATTATAGCTTCCTCTGGTAATTCCATACAACTTCCGAATATACTCAGAAGTAAAGATTTCTTCCGGAGCACCATATTTTTCTATATATTCTCCATGTACACAGATAACTTTATCAGATATTTTCTGTGCAAGATCCAACTCATGCAGCGACATGATCACTGTAAGCTGATGATCCAGCACCATCTGTTTCAAAATGGTAAGAAGTTCCAGCTTATGACGGATATCCAGAAAAGAAGTCGGCTCATCCAGTACAATGATCTCCGGCTCCTGACAGATAGCCCGGGCAAGAAGGATTCGTTGTCTCTGACCATCACTGATGGCTGTAAAATCCCTGTCTTTTAAATCCCATGCATGGACGGTTTCCATTGATTTCTTTACCTTTGTCTTATCCTCTGCGGAGAGTATTCCCAAAGTTCCTGTATAAGGATAACGCCCTGTGGCTACAATGTCTTCGCAGGTCATCAGTTCCGGACGCATACGCTCTGTGAGCACGACTGCCAGTTTCTGAGAAACCTCTTTATTGGTCATCTTTGCCATTTTCTCTTTATCCAGATAAACAGTACCGCTGATCGTGGCAAGCTGTCTGGTGATGCTTTTAAGAATAGTGGATTTTCCGGCACCGTTAGGACCGATGAGAGTGAGGATTTCTCCCTTTTTCAGCTGAATATTGATTTCTCTGATAAGAGGTTTTCCGTCATATCCCACAGTCAGCTGATCCGTACGGAAAAAATACTGTTCCTGCCGGTCTGCTTTGTTATTTTCTGTTTCCTTTATTACATCTGCTATTTTCTCTGACATATTTTTTCCTGTTTTCCTTTTTTATGCTGCATCTTATAGTAATCTGCCCGGATAACGTATTCTGCTCCTGCTTTTTATATCAATTTCTCTTCTGTCTGCGGATCATGATATAGATTACAACCGGTGCGCCAAACACTGCTGTTACGGAACTGATACTGAGTTCTGTAGGTGCAAATACGGTTCTGGCGATCAGATCACAGAAAAGACAGAATACTGCCCCTCCCAGAAAACAGGCCGGGATCACAAGGAGCGGTCTGGCTGTTTTCAGCAGGCTTTTTACAATGTGAGGCACTGCAATGCCAACAAAAGAAATTGGTCCTGCAAAAGCTGTCACACAGGCAGACAGAATACTGGATAAGAGAATCAGTCCTATGCGGAACAGCTTGATATTCACTCCCATATTCTGGCATAAACTTCACCCAGCTGATAGGCACCGATAGGCTTAGACATAAAGAACACGATCACCATTGTGAGCAGAACTACTATTGCCATTACTTTCACATTACCCCAGGACATTCCTGAAAAACTTCCCAGTGACCAGTTGTGAAGATTGACGATATTGGAGTCATCCGCAAAGGTAACTACGAAATCTGTAACTGCAGAACAGATGTAACCGATCATGACACCGCTGATAACCAACATGGACATGTTGTGGACTTTTTTTGCAACCAGCAGGACGAATCCCATGGAAATCATAGAACCGATAAATGCTGCAATGATCATGGCTGCAGAACCCATGGAAATAGATCTGCTCAGAAAATAAATCATCAGAAGTGCAACTACCAGCTTGGCTCCTGAAGAAATTCCAAGTACAAAGGGACCTGCAATAGGGTTATTAAAAAATGTCTGAAGAAGAAATCCGGATACAGAAAGTGCTCCTCCAAGAATGATCACTGACAGAATCCTGGGAAGACGGATTTCCCATATTATATTGTAAGCAGTCGCATCTCCCTGATGTCTGAAAATAATATTCAGAATCTCACTCACTGAAAGATGAATGCTTCCGGCATTTACATTCCAGACAAATAAAATCATCAGAAACACCGCCAGTATAAGAAATGCCATCCAGTATCTGGCTGTACGTTTTTTGTCATCCATATTTTTTTTCCTTTTGTTTTTATATTTCCTGCTTTTGGCAGTTATGCAGAATCCCGCAAACATATTTCAGTGCCGTTCGTAAATAACTATACCAATCGCATAGGATGCGGATTCGAGTGTGCCGAAAAGTTATAAATATCATTTTAACTTATGCATATATGCAAGTTCATCCAGCGAATCATCATCTGTAGTAAGGATTGTATGAATATCTTCGATCATGGTTCCAAGTTCGGTGGTTTCCTGGAAAAGATTTTTACCCGTACACCACACATTTCCATCCTTCACTGCCTTAAAATCTGCCAGAAGATTACTTTTTGCCAACAATTCATCAATAGTAGAAAGTTCACCGTCGATAGTACTGTTATAGATGATATAGTCCGCATCTTTTGCTTTGGCATAAAATTCTTCCATCTGCATATTCATGGTAGACAAAGCGTTATCACTTTCTCCTGTATCTTCGGGAACATATTTGCCGCCTGCCAGCTCGATCATGTTTGAAACATAATCACCATTCTTTCGCACATTGACAGCACCTGTGGAATTAATGTAAAAGAATGCTACTGTTTTACCTGTATCTTTATCATCAGAGGTCAGAACTTTGTCAAGCTTGTCTGTCTGCTCCTTAAATGCCTTCTCAGCTACATCTTCCTTTCCGAGAAGCACAGCATAGAGTTTCATCCATTCAGTTCTTCCCAGAGGATGGCTCTCATAACTGGAACGTTCTACCATTACCGGGATACCAAACTGTTCCAGTTTCTCTTCCACCTCCGGATTATGATGGATCATAGTTGATTCAATGGCAAGACCACAGCCTTCATCCAGGATCAGTTCATAATCCGGTGCATTGTACTTGCCTGCATAAATCATTTTTCCGGATTCCATGGCATCTTTTGCTTCCTGGATATACCATCCATTCTCCTGAGTTCCTGAAAGACGAATGCTGTCAATACCGTCAATTGCGCGGAAAAGATCCATGGCAGAGGTTGCTACCAGATAGATGTTGTTCAGCGGTTGTTGAATAACTGTGATATCTTTTTCAAGCCCCTTTGGAGCCTTTTTTCCCTCTGGAACTACAAGAAACTGTCCTTCCTGATCGATAGTAATCAGAGCATAGCCATCATTGTAATAGTCTACGCTGAATTCTTCTGCGTAGGAAGTTCCATACTGTGGTCATAGGTAAGTCCCGGGATATCCACAGGAGTTTTTGCATTGTCTTTATCTGCTGCGTATGCTGTACAGACAGTGCATATACAGATAATAAATAATGCAACTGACATAAAACCGATAAATATTGTTTTTTGCTGTTTCTTTATTATGTTTTTCATCTTCATAATTGTTTCTTTGTTTGTATGTGATTATTTTGCTGTTTTTTCTGCTTCTTTGGCAGTTGTGGAATCAAAATTTAAGGTGTAGTCAATCTCGTGAGGCTCACTCATTGCTACTGTATCTGCTGTTACCTCCATCTCTGCATCAAATACGCTGACAGGGATTTCAAAAGTGGAGTTTCCGTCTTTATTAACCGGCTCATATTTCTCACCATCCACAAGCATATAATCATAGTTCGGACTGCTCCATACGATAGTTGCTGTAGCTTTATCGCCTTCTACATTAATGCTGCAGGAGAATCAATGGTTGCTCTTCCTGAACCGCCTGTAAGAGTTACATCCATGGTATAGTCGCCGTCTTCAAGATTCAGATCTGCCAGAGTCTTACCTTCACTTGTCTTACTGTCTTTCGCATCTTTGTCTGTGTCATCTGCTTTGGAATCTGCATCTTTATTTTCTTTATCATCTTTTTTTGCATCTGTATCATCAGATTTTACAGGATTTTTGACACTTACCTTATGGTCATACCATTTTCCTTTTGTTCCGATCAAAGCTACATCGAATTCTTCATCAATTGCGGGTACCGGGATATCAAATCCATATACTTCCTCACTCATTCCATCGCTGTATGTAACAGTATCTGTGGTTGGCTCAAGAACCTCTGCCCCGTCTTTCTGTGCATCTTCTGCCTTTCCGACGAAAAGGTTTACAATTTTCTTAGAAGCAAGGCTTACATGGATAGTCATCTTGCCCTCCTTTACTGTAAGGGTTCCTTTTCCATCGTTTGCTTCATTTACATGGAACATTCCGCTGTCTGTATCAAATTCTGCTGTGTAGGTGCCATCCTCTAATGTATCACTCTTGGATGCATCTGTTTCTTTATTATCTGTGTTTTCTGAATCAGCATCTTTTGCAGTTGTTTCTTCTTTATCAGTGGTTTCTTCTGTTGCCGTATCAGTATCTGTCTTTGCAGCAACCGGGCTTGTACCGATCAGAGTAGCTGAAATAGTAAGTGCTGACATTAATAATGTAAATGAACGTTTCTTCATGATTATTTCTTCTCCCTTATCTTCATATTTTTTATAGTTTTTTCTATCGTGCTGTTCAACCCATCTGCTGCAGAGCAACAGGCTTTTGAACAGGTGATGGCAAATATATTATAGTAATTCCAGAAAATAATGCAATTAAGACAGTTCCTCTGGATCTTTCTCAGATGTGCGCACGTTACTGTGAACGGAATGAACAGAAACGTGCGAACTGTTTGCAGTATTTTATGGAATTGCTATGACTTCTTTTTTTCTTATCATATAATATATCTGCCCGGAAACTTTTGCAAGTTCTCCGGGCAGTTTATCTTGTTTGAACAATATTTTTTATTCAGCGTCAGCCTCTGCAGTATCAGCTGTTGTCTCAGCTGCGTCATCTGCCTGTGCATCGTCTGCACTGTCATCTGTTGCTTTGGCATCAGTATCTTCTGCTGCTGCATCGTCAGATGCTCCAAGAGAATCAATTGCTGCTTTTGTATGAGCCACATACAGATCTTCTACTGCTGCGATTCTTCCAGACCTGCGATCTGACAGTCAACACTGTCGAAATCACCGGATGCCTCAAACTGAGATTTCCAGGAATCTGCATCATCACCAGCCATATCATTGTTAGCGTGGTCTCCGGCAACAACCATCAGAGGACGAAGGATTACATTCTTGAATCCTGCTTCTTTTACTTTCTCGATAACCTTGTCACATGCTGTGTCTTCCGGTTCTCCCTCTACAGTTCCGATGAAAGCGTTTGTGAATCCAAGATCATCCATCTGTGTCTGCATCTGGTCATAGGTTACGTTAGCTGTATGGGATGTACCATGTCCCATGAATACAAATGCTGTGCCTGCATCTGCTGCTGCTTTCATATCATCAAATCCAGCTTCCTTGCAAGCTTCATCTGTGATCGCCTGAGCAACTGCTTTCTTGTCATCATTGATTACTGTAGCGTCATCACCAACTTCACCGAGCATTGGCTCTGCAATTGCAACAGATTCAAATTTGTCTTTGTATCCATCAATTGCCTCTGTCATTTCATCATATTCTGCACCATGCATCAGATGTGTCGGCTGTACAACAAGATTCTTAACACCGTTAGCTACTGCACGGTCAAGAGCCTGCTGCATATTATCGATTACTTCATCATCTCTTGCCTGTACATGGTTGATGATAATCTGTGCTGTAAATGCACGTCTTACTGACCAGTCCGGATATGCTTTTGCAAGGGCATCCTCGATTCCTTTGATATCCTCTGCACGGCTGTCGTTGAAGGATGTACCAAAACTTACTACAAGAAGTTCATTCTCACCAATCTCATCCTGGTTACGAGGATCATCTTTGGAAGCATCACCTGTGTCACGTCCAAAGTATTCAGGGCTTGCTTCTTCACCTGTTACCAGTTCTTTCTGAGCATCTGTAAGTTTGTCCCATGCTTCTTTTGCTGCTTTGCAGTCTTCGTCAGTTGTGTCTGTTCTTTCCTGAACATAAATCTTATCGATCAGGGCACCAACTTCGTCTGCGGCTTTCTGATCATCATCAGAAGCTTCTGTTGTATCATCAGATGCTTCCTCTGTATCTGCTGCATCTGCATCGTCTGCAGCTGCTTCTGTGTCATCTGCAGCCTCTTCTGTTGCTGCATCATCAGATGCAAAAGCAACTGTACCTGTTGCTGCTGTCATGGAACAGGTCATGGATACTGCCAGTAATAAGGCTAACATGGATTTTCTTTTCATTTCGTTTTTCCTCTTTTATTTCTCGTATTTCCGGACAATTGTATGCACAAAAAAGGCAACTGCATATTCTGCAGCTACCGCTTTCCCATAAATACATGGTTTATATGTACCAGATATATCTGTAATTTCGATTCTGTCTGATTCATTTAATAAAAGAGCTATGTATCGTTATGAGAATACAGGTTCTGTATACCGCAGACCTTAAATTCTACGCCAAGGCAGTTCTCCTGACTTCGATCATCGCTGTTTCTCCCTTCCCGGTTTCCCAGTGGTTTCTGAAAAGCAGCTCCCATACACAGTGACGGTATCGCTCCGGATTCTCACCGGATTCTCTTTTGCACATCAAGTACGATGCAACCTTTGCGTTATAACATTGCACATATTCAATTCGGATATTCTTTTTTTATCACATTTTAACAAAAATGTCAATACAATTCGTGTATATTTTCCTTTAATGTTTGGCATTAATGTTACTGTTCACTCCGTTCACAGTAACGTAGCCAAAATTCATTCCAGATTGCCTGCGGCAATGGAATTTTGGCTTGTATGTATATTATCGCGTTATTCATTACACTTCTGTCAGGGCTTTGAAAAAACAGGTTCTGTTTCCGGTATGGCAGGCTGCACCGATCTGCTCTACTTTAGCAAGGATCGTATCATTGTCACAATCCAGTGTAAGGGATTTTACAAACTGGAGATGTCCGGATGTGAGTCCCTTCGTCCAGAGTTCATTGCGGCTTCTGCTCCAGTAAGTCATTTTACCTGTTTCAAGAGTGGTATTAAATGCTTCTTCATTCATATACGCCAGCATCAGCACTTCGTTTGTCTGATAATCCTGGGCTATAACAGGTACCATTCCATCACTGTTTAATTTAAAATCAGACCATGCGATGCTGCTTTTTAAATTCACTGTATTTTCCATTTTCTGTCTCCATCTAATTTATTGATTGCCATAAATCATTTCGTAAATTTTCAAATTTTACAAACTGCCCTTGGTAGACAGAACATCTGTGATCCTTGGATCATAGGATGTGGCTGCGTCCAGTGCTTTGGCAAAACTTTTGAACATTGCTTCTGCTACATGGTGATTATTCCCACCTGCCAGAACCCTGATATGAAGATTCATGCCACAGGCATAGGAAATGGCATAGAAGAACTCTTTTACCATTTCCGTGGACATGTCACCGATCCTGTCTGTGGTAAACTCTGCATCCCATACAAAGTAAGGTCTTCCGGACAGATCAATCGCACAGAGCACCAGGGATTCATCCATGGGAAGGATGCAGCTTCCATAGCGCTTAATCCCCTTTTTGTCACCAATTGCTTCTTTTAATGCAGTTCCCAGAACAATTCCTGTATCCTCGATGGTGTGATGGTCATCCACCTGAAGATCACCATGGACTCTGACACTGAGATCAAAGAGCCCATGACGGGTAAATCCATCCAGCATATGGTTAAAAAATCCCACACCTGTCTCAATATCAGAATATCCGGTTCCATCCAGATTTATTTTTAATTTGATTTCTGTTTCTTTTGTATTTCTTTCTGCTGAGGCTTCTCTTGCCATGGTTAAGTCCTCTCTGTCTTACTTATTTTCAAACACTCTGAATCCATTGTTTTAATGCGCAAACTACAGTTTACATTATAGCAGATTTCAAATTCAAAGCCTTACCATTATTCTTTATCTTCATCCTCAAAACGAACTGCAATAGAATTTGCATGTGCAGTAAGCTGCTCAGAAGTTGCAAACTGAATGATATCTTTGTGTATATTACGCAGTGCGGATTTTGAGTAATATACAATACTTGATTTCTTGATGAAATCATCTACGGAAAGGGCTGAGAAAAATTTGGCTGTTCCGTTTGTAGGAAGTACATGGTTCGGACCTGCAAAATAATCTCCCAGTGGCTCGGAACTGTACTCTCCGATAAAGATCGCACCTGCATTCTTCACTTTCATCATATCTTCAAAGGGATTGGCTGTCACGATCTCCATATGTTCCGGAGCGATTTCATTGGCTGCCTCAATCGCCTCGTCCATATCCTCTGCGATCAGAATGTATCCAAAGTTATCAAGAGACTTCTGAATGATTTCTTTTCTGGAAAGAACCTCCACGAAACCTTTTACTTCTTCATCTACTTTCTTCGCAAATTCCTCACTTGTAGTGATCAGGATAGCACATGCCAGTTCATCATGCTCTGCCTGGGAAAGAAGGTCAGCTGCCACAAAATGCGGATTAGCTGTCTCATCTGCAAGAACAAGGATCTCACTCGGTCCTGCAATGGAGTCAATGCTTACATAGCCATATACTGCTTTCTTTGCAAGAGCTACGAAAATGTTTCCGGGACCTACGATCTTGTCTACCTTCGGAATACTCTCTGTTCCGAAAGCAAGGGCACCGATCGCCTGTGCACCACCCACCTTATAAATCTCATCTGCTCCTGCTTCTTTGGCTGCTACCAGTGTGGAAGCGCATACTTTGCCATCCTTTCCGGGCGGTGTTGTCATAACAATATGCGGGACTCCTGCCACTTTCGCAGGTACAATATTCATCAGTACAGAAGACGGATAAACTGCTTTTCCACCGGGTACATAGACACCCACACGATTTAACGGTGTTACTTTCTGTCCAAGCATAGTTCCATCTGTTGTGCTTGTAAACCAGCTGTTCTGGATCTGTTTTTCATGATACTGACGGATATTGACCAGAGCTTTGCGGATCACTCCAAGAAGTGCAGGATCAATCTGCGCATAAGCCTCTTCAATTTCTGCATCTGTGACGCGGATAGTCTCTTTTGTCACATCAGCTTTGTCAAATTCTTTTGTATAGGCAAAAAGGGCTGCGTCCCCTTCATTTTTTACTTTATCAAGGATCTGAGCTACTGTGGATTCAAATTTCCCATAGTTATTCGGGCTTCTTTTCAGCAGATTCTCAAGAATATCCTTTGTTGATTCTTTTGTTAATTTTACTGTACGCATCTTTACATCTCCTCCTGAAGAACTCTTCTTAAGTCTTCAATAAGTTTACGGATTCTCTCATTTTCCATCTTCATGCTCACCTGATTGACTACCATTCTGGCAGACAACGGGCAGACCTCTTCCAGCACCTTCAGTCCGTTTTCCTTCAGTGTACTTCCGGTCTCCACAATATCTACGATCACTTCAGACAGACCAACGATGGGTGCCAGTTCAATGGAACCGTTTAATTTGATCAAATCTACTGTCTGGTGTTTTCTGTTAAAGAAGTAATCCTTGGCAATATTTGGATATTTAGTCGCCACACGGATCAGCTGGTTGTTCTCCAGAACTTCTCTGGCACTCTCCGGTCCGCAGACACACATCTTACATTTTCCAAATCCAAGATCCATCACTTCATAAAGCTTACGGCCTTCCTCCAGGATCGTATCCTTTCCCACAATTCCGATATCTGCCGCACCATACTCTACATAGGTAGGAACATCCGGCCCTTTTGCAAGGAAGAATTTCATCTTCAGTTCTTCATTAGTAAAGATCAGTTTACGGGAATCTTTATCTTTCATCTCTTCGCAGGTGATTCCTGCTTTCTCAAACATCTCCATTGTTTTGTTGGCAAGTCTGCCTTTTGTCAGGGCAACTGTCAGGTATCTCATGGCTTATCTGACCTCCTTTTTCAAACGTAATGCCACACATCTGCCCTCTGCACGAAGTTTCTGTGCCTCTTTAATGGCTTCTGTACGGTTCTGTGGCTCGTATTCGATTACTTCCGGCTTCTCCTCTTTCTCAGAGATCAGTTTCTGGCTGGAAAGTGCAAGAAGAAGGTTATCTACTTCAAGGGCAAATCCGATAGATGCCGCAGGTTTGCCAAAGTGTTTCATCAGGCCATTGTAACGGCCTCCCTTGATCATAGGTTCACCGGTTCCGTAAGTATATGCCTGGAAAATGATACCTGTATAGTACTGATATTTACTAAGCATTCCAAAATCGAAAGAGATATACTTTTCATATCCGTAGTTTTTCATAATCTCATAGATTTCTTCCAGTCTGGAAACTGCCTCCAGTGCGCAGGCGTTGTTTGTCAGACTTCTGGCTTTCTTTAAGACTTCTTCTGAACCAAACATCTGTGGGATTTCAGTAAAGGCTTTCTGCATACTGTCTTTGAGTTTCTGTTCTTCTACAAACTCTTCTACTCCGAAAGAATTTTTCTGCGAGATCAAAACACGAAGACGTTCTTCTGCTTCCGGACCGAGTTCGGCTTCTTTTAATAAGGATTTGAAGTAATCTACCTGTCCGACACTGACCTGAAATTCTGTAAGACCTGCTGCCAGAAGGCATTCCACTGTCATGGCAAGAAGTTCTGCATCTGCATCTGCGGATTCATCACCGATCCGTTCTACTCCCATCTGTGTGGTTTCTTTGAGATGTCCTCTGTAGCTGGTGTTATTAATAAATGTGTTTCCTGTGTAGCAGAGGCTTACAGGTTCTTTGTCCGGGGAAAAGTAGGTTGCACAGGCTCTGGATACAGACGGGGTGAAGTCAGGTCTGAGTACCAGGGTGTTGCCTTCTCTGTCAAAGAATTTATAAAGTTCTTTGGATGGGATGGTTCCTACTTCGCGGCTGAATACTTCAAAGTATTCGAATGTCGGGGTTTCTATGTCTTCATAGCCATACTGGTGGAAGACGCGATGGATTTTCTCCTGTACCTTTCTTTTCTGGCTGCATTCGCCGTTGTAGATGTCTCTTACACCTTCAGGGGTGTGGAAAATACGCTGCATGGGTGGTCCTCCTCTTGGTTATGTTGTAATTCTTTTTGTTATTATTTTATATTTTGCTTTAGTGTGGTAACGTGCTACCAAAGCAATGTGTAACTAGATAGAATTATAATAGGTTTTCAAATAAATGTCAAGTACAGTTAATGTTATTGTATTGTTGTTTTTGTCTATTCGTTATGTGTGTTTAGAGGACGCTCAGAAACATATTGTATTTGATGTGCGGTTTCGGTGCCTAAGAGCTTCTAAGTCTTCAGAAAATCTGCTAAAACCATGAGAAGAAAAGCCCGGAATTACTCGCTGTCGCTCAGACAAGGGGCTTTTCTTCTCATAACGCAGATTTCCTGAAAACTAAGAATCTCTAAGACACCTGCAAATGCACCTCAAATACAATATGTTTCCGAGCTGGTTCTCACAATATGGAAGATTATGATGGCTATAGCAAGTCTATTAACTAATGCATTTAAGACAGTTCAGCCGAGTGCGAAAGACAAGGAAGATACCTACAGGCGTGCTGACGCACGTCAAGGATATCTGACGCAGGATTTTACGCTCTGATGACTGAATCAATATACATTATAAGAGGCTTGCTATAGTATGCCAGCAAGTTGATTTCTTCATAGTTACTGCCAATACACAGCGCAGAAATTTATTTTATTTCCGGTGCATTTGCAGGTATCTTAGAGCGTGTCTGAAAAAGGCTTTCTGCAAGATGTGCGTCACAATTTTGTGGGATATTTTGCCCGGATGAGGGCGCGTAGCGGGCTACGGCAACTGAATTCGGGTGAAATATCCCGCAAAGTGGGGCGTGCAGATTGCGGGAATGATTTTTCAGACACGCTCTAAGACTATCATGAAATTTTGTATCAATATCATCACAATTTTCCCAATATTAATACAATATTTTATTGAAGCAATATTTCACATAAGAAAGGAACTAAACTCATGAGTGACTTTAAAGTCGAGACTAAATGTCTCCATTCCGGTTACACTCCGTCTAAGGGTGAACCATGCGCACTCCCGATTTATCAGAGTACCACTTATAAATATGATACTACTGATGAAATGGGACAGCTCTTCGATCTTAAGGCAGAAGGATACTTCTATACCCGTCTGCAGAACCCCACAAATGATGCTGTAGCAGCAAAAATTGCAGATCTGGAGGGTGGTGTTGCCGCTATCCTTACCTCTTCCGGACAGGCTGCCAACTTCTATGCAGTCTTCAATATCTGCGAAGCAGGTGATCATGTTGTGGCGGCTTCTACTATTTACGGAGGAACCTTTAACCTCCTGGCTGTTACCTTCAAAAAGCTTGGCATTGACTGCACTTTCGTTGACACCGATGCTAGCCCTGAAGAAATTGCAGCTGCCTTCCGTCCTAATACAAAGGTACTTTTCGCAGAGACCATCGCAAACCCGGCCCTGGTAATTCTTGATATTGAAAAATTCGCAAAGGTTGCTCACGAACATGAAGTTCCGCTTATTGTAGACAACACCTTCGCTACACCTGTAAACTGCCGTCCTTTTGAATGGGGAGCTGATATCGTCACCCATTCCACAACCAAATATATGGACGGACATGCTGTGCAGGTTGGCGGAGCTATCGTTGACAGCGGTAACTTTGACTGGGATGCCTATGGACATAAATATCATGGACTGACTGAACCGGATGAATCTTATCATGGTGTTATTTATACTAAACAGTTTGGAAAGAAGGCTTATATCACAAAGGCAACCTCTCAGTTGATGCGTGACCTGGGCTCTATCCCGTCTCCTACAAACTGCTTCCTGTTAAACCTGGGGCTTGAAACTCTTCCTCTCCGCGTGGAACGTCACTGCTATAATGCACAGAAGATTGCCGAATTCCTGAATGCCCATGAGAAAGTATCTCATGTAAACTATGCAGGACTTCCTGATGACAAATACTATCCACTTGCTCAGAAATACATGAACGAAGGCAGAACCTGCGGCGTTATCTCCTTTGAACTGACAGGAGGCCGAGAAGCTGCAGTCCGCTTTATGGATAGCTTAAAGCTTGCCACCATCGCAACTCATGTAGCAGCTTCCAAGACCATGATCCTGCATCCCGCAAGCCATACTCACCGCCAGATGAATGATGAACAGCTTGCAGAAGCCGGCGTATCACCGGGAATGATCCGTCTCTCCGTTGGTATTGAAAATGTTGAAGACATCATTGCTGACATCGAACAGGCATTAAAAAACGCATAAAAGATAATTTCAAAAAATCCGAAAGAACTTCTGAAATGATTACAGATATAACAGATCATTTCCAGATTCTTCCGGATTTTTATTTTCAGGTCAAACGGATATTCGCAATCCGCTTTGCTACTTGATTCGGTTAAATTCTTTCTTATTTTCTACTTTAACAAATAAACATCTGTATAATATACCCCTTTGTCCTCCCCTTCCTGATGGGTAGCAACATAAATATCTATACAATTATGTTTAATCGCACCACCACAGTCCTCTGCAACATAAACCTGTCCATTGATCACAACCTTAGATCCATATGGAATCTGTGTAGGGTCCACCGCAATCGTACGGTTTGTCGTAGCAGTCACCCCTGTAGAAGTAATGCCATTTGCCCAAGGGCCACAACAAATACTGCAGGGACAATAATGAGTAATCTTAAAAGTTCCCAGCGGAACCAGTGACGCATCTGAAGACACAGCTACCGGAGTTCCCACCTTCACTCCATCCACAGACTCTCCCTTTGAAGCAGTTACACCATCCACAGCCTCTGCAAAAACGCCTTTGCCCTCACTCTTATGAATCGTTCCAGCTTCTTCGCCGTCTACTTTAGCGACCTTTGACTCTTCCGTATTCTCCTCTGCTGCTGTATTCTCCAGAACACTGGTTGGAATATATCCAATGCCTCTTTTTCCATTCTCTTTTTTATAGTAAATCTGACTCCAGATGCCGTTCACTGTAGCCAGGCGCTTCACTTCATCCTCCTGAATGACCTCACCTACTACCTGTCCATCCTTCTTTCCCGGATAATCCAGAATATCACTGTCCTTCAGTGCTGTAAAAGTTCCCCTTGCCTGAGCAACCTGATCACTATCATTGATATGTTTTGTGGGCACATAGCCACTGATCTTTTCCGTACCCTTTTTACCCTTTTTCTCATAAGTCACTTTACTCCAGCCATTATCACATACGGCCACTCTCTCTACACCGGTACCAAGATACACTCTTGCAAGCTTCTTTCCGTTTTTCCCTGGCATAGAACGTATATAAGTCGCCTTTGCAGAAACAGAAACCTTATCTGACTTGGCAACTGCAGTTACCTTCTCTCCACTTCCATTATCAATCTCAAAGGTCTGCGGTGTCTTATTATCCTGCTTATAAGCATTAATTGTCCCCTCATAATCCAGAATATCCGCAGAAACTGTTGTTGATAAAGTAAGCATACTACAAACTAATAATACTAAAATTTTTTTCTTCATAAACTGAGCCTCAACTCCTTTATCGTCTCTCTCCGTCTGTCCTATCATAGCACACCCCCTCCCAATTTGCAATTTTCCAGTTACTGTTCACTCCGTTCTCAGTAACGTAGCCAAAATTCATTCCAGATTGCCTGCGGCAATGGAATTTTGGCTTGTATGTCTCGGGATTTTGGCATATTCATGCCAAAACACCTCGCGGGATAGTG
>ENA-OQAZ01000476-OQAZ01000476.1-human-gut-metagenome-genome-assembly--contig:-NODE-476-length-22231-cov-3.257329_pt1 | contig 22231 bp, 27 predicted proteins | sample MGYA00242737_ERZ504531 | MGnify/ENA primary metagenome ERZ504531 (study PRJEB26092, sample SAMD00036244) | human gut metagenome | host: Homo sapiens | study: EMG produced TPA metagenomics assembly of... | reverse complement strand
GCTCATGTTTTGGCGGGTCAAGAGGTCAAAAATCCTCTTGCAAGCAAGCTTGCATCGGCTTTCTGACCTTTTGACCTGGTATCCTCATTATATTGCAGAAAAATAAATTGTCAGGTAGGAAATATAATGTTATGATAAGTCTGTAGCGATATGCTACAGGAAAGCAATCATTAGTTTGTTGATTACGTTTCTTGTCTTTCTTGACGGAAGAACAAGAAAAATATATTCATATATTATAGAATCGGGAGAATCAAAATATGGCAGAAAGATTAGAATTTCGTGAAAAACTTGCAGGGATCCTTACCCTGTGTGAAAGCCAGAATAACATCACAGACAAAGCCACAGTCGAAGCTTACTTCGCAGAAGACAATTTATCAGCAGAACAGATGGAGCTTGTATTTGATTATCTTCTTTCCAAGAAAGTAATCGTAAAAGGCTACGTCAAAGCTGGTGGTTCGATCAAAAATGCAGAAAACATCGAAGGACCGATCCGATATACCCAGGAAGAACAGGATTATTTAAACCTTTACGAGCAGGATCTGAAAGGATTAAGAGATGGGGATCCATTAAAAGAACTTCTACCGGCAATCCTCACCATGGCAAAAGAAATGCACAGGGCAGATATCTACATCGGAGATCTCGTCCAGGAAGCAACATGGGACTCATGCTCGCCATGGAAGACTATGCAGATGATACCGAAGCCCTTTTAAGCATGGCAAAAGAAAGTATGCAGGCACTTCTTGAATCTCAGGAAGAGACTAAAAAACAAGATAACCGCATGGTAGAAAAAGTCAACGACCTTGATGAACAGATCAAAAAACTTTCCGATGAACTCGGCCGAAAAGTCAGCGTAGACGAGCTGGAAGAATTCGCCGGCATCACCGAAGATGAGATCAGCAACATCCTAAAACTAGCCGGTGAAGAACTTCCCCCAGAAGAGAAGTAAAAATATAATGCAGAAAAAAATTATTTTACATAAATACATGTAGTTGATATTACACTATCGTCATACTCTAAAAGTACGAAAAGAATATCTGCAACCAACAAACTTCAACAGTCAACAGAACCCACAGCCCGAAGATAGCTGTGGGTTCTGTTTCTCATAAATCATTCAATTCTGTTTTGTCTTGAAAAACCAGAGGGAGAGGCTATTGCAGGCTCTCCCTCGTCCCTTCGCACAATCGAGTAAGCTGACGCCTACTCGATTGGTATACTTTGTACACCATCTCGCTTAACAGCTCGATGATGTACATTCGCCAAATGCAGATCCTTGTGCAAGCACAAATCTGCACTTGGCTCATCGTATACACAAAAAAGCAGGAACCAAATCACTTTGATTCCTGCTTCTCACTATTCCTGGTATTTATATAAATTAGCCATTGATCATGAAGTTAACCAGTTTATCGATGTCTTCTTTTTCGTATGCAATGATTTCCAGTTCCGGAATCTCTCCGTTAGAGAAAATATTTGCCATAGAAACATACTGAGAAAGTTTAGATTTCAGATTCAGTCTGTCGCCTTCTCCTGTTACAAGTTCTACTTTTCCTTTGCAGCTGTCTACTACTTCAAAAAACTTATCAATGTTTGTAATATTCTGTACCTTCATGATGTACACTCCTTTTCTTTTATCTCTTCCTATCTTTTACACCCTCAATATATACAATTTTTTTTTTTGAAAATCAAGGGTTTTTTTTCAAATCAGCGTTTTGGGCATTGTGAACAATTTAACAGTCTGTTTTTTGTGCATAATCACAATGTCTATTTCAAAACAATACTGTCCTTACGGATCTCGATCTTACGCTCTTTATACAGATGTCCGACTGCACGCTTGAATGCATTCTTGCTCAGATCAAACTCCGCACGGATCACCTCCGCATCTGCTTTATCGTTAAACGGAAGACTCCGCCCTTTTCTTCCAGACGCGCCAGTACCAGAAGCGCATCCTTATCCATCTGGATAAATGCTTTCTCACGGACACTTAAATTCAGCTTTCCATCCGGTTTTACTTCTGTCACTCTCGCATGGATCTTCATTCCCGGTCTTAGACTTTTCGGTGCTTCTCTCTTTGGCACAAGCGCAGAATATTTTCCGTCCACTGCAACGAAAGCCCCGAAATTATCACTCACTTCGTAAACGATTCCCTCTACCTGATCATCCTTCTGATAAGGAGAATCACTGGTCAGATACTCATATACCTTCATGGTCGCACAGAGTCTCTGGCTCTTATCAATATAAAGTCCTACCAGACATTCATCCCCCGGTTTCACCTTATAAGTCTGCTCCTTAAATGGCAGGAACAGATCCTTTTCCAATCCCCAGTCCAGGAAGGCACCGAATTTGCCAACCTGCGCTACCTTCAGGATTGCACTTTCCCCCAGTGTAAGCTTCGGTTCATTTACCGTTGCGATCAGACGGTCAGAAGAATCCTTATACAAAAACACCTCAATCGGATCGCCCGGTTCGATTCCTGCCGGAACCTGCTTCTTCGGAAGAAGAACCTTTTCTCTGTCATCTCCCAGATATACTCCGAAATCAACTACCTTTACTACCGTAAGCATCTGTTTTTTTCCTAATTTCCATCTCTTATTTCTCCTTGAATTCTATCTACCGCATACGGATTTCCCTCCGCATCACAAAGTTCCACTATTTTTCTCTGTTCCTCTACCGCCATCTTTGGATAAATAATATCACCCATAACTGCGGATTTTTTATATTCTACCCGGATCTGTCCGGCACGCTCACATTCCGGCACCACATCAATTGCCATCTGGATATACTGGCAGTTATTGACATGCTCGTTTGTGTCGATCTGATGACGTCTTACCGGAAAACTTTCTCCATCTTCCAGTTCTTTTGGAAGCACGATCTTACGCGGCGCAAACTCTACATCCAGTGGTGCTTCCGGCCGATAAGCCTCGACCTCTTCTTTCGCCGGTCTGCATGGTCTTCCTTTTTTCATATCCATATATACCAGACCGAATTGGCCCAGGCTGTCATCTCGCCTGCTTCATCCTCCATCTTAAAATTACGAAGTCCGAAAAGTCCGGTAAAATCCGTTGCCCAGGTGGACACCCGGATATGTTCCCCAAGTTTCGGATAACGGTTTACTACAATCTGCCATGCGGAAAGAATCCATGCCTGCCCGCTTTTTTTCAGTGATTCCACGCCATATCCGATATCCTCAGACTGAAAAGTACTACAATCCTGAAAATAATTAACAAGCCCCGGTAATGTCAGAAGCTCCGTATGGTCTGCTTCACTGAATCGTACTCTGCTTTCAAATGTATACATCTCTTTTACCTCTGTTCTTCCACATAACTTCTGTCTAATGTGATAACACACTGATACTTTGGGTTATGATGCTGCAATCGGTCCATCAAAGTCAGTGTCAGTTCATTCCCTTTTTCCTCAGAATACTCTCTCGGAATGACAAAATCAAAAATGAGATTGATCTGTTTTTCTCCATTCACCATGCGGAAATCATGGATACTACATCTCGGATCCAGTGCTTCCACAGCTTTTTCTGTCTCATGTTTTGCCTGAAGTACTTCTTCATTACGAGTCTCCACCGGATCCATATGAATTGTCAGCGAGATCCCCAGTTGTTCCATTGCCTCTCTCTCAATCCGGTCAATGATCTCATGGGATACATCAATCGGGACATCATTCGGAACCTCTGCATGAATGATCGCCATACTTCTTCCCGGTCCGTAATTATGGATCACCAGATCATGGCTGCCCTCGATTCCAGCGTATTTTTCCACAAAATGCTTGATCTTCTCATAATCTTCCCATGTCGCCGGAATTCCGATCAGCGGCTCAAGCGTATCCTTCGCAATCCCAAATCCGGCCCACATAACGACCAGTGAAACACCAAGTCCGACAAAGCCATCGATATTGATCCCTGTGATCCGCCAGAATACAACCGACAGGATCGTCGCTGCTGTCGTGATCACATCTCCAAGTGCATCTGCTGCCGTCGCCATCATCACCTGGGAAGAAATCTTTTCACCAAGTTTCCGGTTAAACATCGCAAGCCACAGCTTCACACCTATGGACAACACCAGGATCAGGATCGACACCAGACTGAATTTTAACTCTTCCGGCTCCCGGATCTTCACGATCGCATTTTTGAAAAAGGTAAATCCAACTTCGATCACCAGAAAGGATACGATCAGTGCCGCTATGTATTCCAGCCTGCCATGCCCAAAAGGATGCTCCTTGTCTGCCGGTTTTTCTGCCATCTTCACTCCGATCATTCCAATGATCGAAGAACCTGCATCCGATAAGTTGTTAAATGCATCTGCAGTAACAGACACACTGTGAAGAAGGATTCCTATCACCATCTTCGCAATCGTCAGCAGAACATTACAAAAGATGCCTACTCCGCTTGCCAGCACTCCATATGTCTGTACGGACAGACACCTTTTCTACATCTTTATAATCTTTTACAAATAATTTTACAAGTATATCCGTCATTAAACTTTCCTTTACCTTAGGCGAAACAAATTTTCCTGCCATCTTCGTTGAAGTATATTCTACACATTTACTCCGTCAATTGCAAGAAAAACCATTTGATTTTTACCGGTGTGCCTTTTACGATCATCGCATACTCTTCATCCGTCAGCACACTCCGCAGCTCTTCCTTCCCTTCTTTGGGAACAATTGCATGGACAGAATCCATAAAGCAGAGATTCGGATAAAGAACACACCACCAGTTGTGCCCCTGTGCCTTTCCGATCTTGATCCGGAGTGCATCGTACCAGCCTGCGGGGAAGGTGATGTCTCCGTAAGTTTTGTCCGGAAATTCACACCGCACGACCTCAGCTGTTATCTGATCGTTACATCCTTCTTCCTGCAAGACTTCCCTGGCCGTCCGGATCAGTTCTTCTTTGTGGCGGATCGCCCATGCTTTCGCCTCCGCTGCATTCCCTGCATCCGAAAGATTCTCACACATATAATCTACAACTGCCTCTTTCACCTTCATCTTAAGTTCCTGGTCTTCTTTGCTGTCACTGTTGGCAAGCACATGAAAGCGGAACACCTCACCGGATAACTTTTCCTGCACTGCATTCGCCTTCGCTTCCACCTGCATTCCCCTTGCAAATGCCGCACCACACAGAACCATGATCAGTACCAGCGCCACTGCTTTTATTTTTTTCATTTTCGTATGTACCTCCTGTCTTTGATACCAGGAGTATTGACAACATATGGAAAACTATACATTTTTATCTGTGATATTCTACCTGATCTCTCCGGATAACATCCGATACTGTAGAGGCCTGATTGTCAATATGACATCCCATAAGCTCACATGCCTCTTCAACCTCTCCACCCGAAATCAGTGCGATCAGCTTATCATGTTCTTCCAGGAGCTGTGGATAACATTCCTTCTGCTTCAGGTATTCTACGCGGAACCGGTACATCTGTTCCCGCAGGTTATTCAGCAGCGTGATCAGTCTCTGGTTATTGGTTGCGGCAAAGATAATATCATGGAATTTTACATCTGCTTCAGCGATCTTCGTCACATCACCACTCTTTAAGACTTTACGGAAATCTTCAGCTGCCATCTTCATTTCTTCAACCTGCTCCGCCGTGATCCGTTCACACGCAAGCTGTACGGAAAGCTCTTCCAGTGCCTTTCTGACTTCCAGCACATCCTGCATATTCTTCTCTGTGATCTGTGCCACTTCTGCCCCTTTTCGCGGAATCATCAGAACCAGACCTTCCAGCTCCAGTTTACGGATTGCTTCACGGATCGGGGTGCGGCTTACTCCAAGCTTGTTGGCAAGCTGGATCTCCATCAGCCGTTCTCCCGGCTTCAGTTCTCCTCTTAAAATTGCCTTCCGGAGTGTATTGAACACAACATCTCTCAGCGGCAGGTATTCATTCATATTTACTTCAAAATCCATATCCATTCTTATCTCCTCCTGACGTTATGCACATTTGCAAGATAAATCTGTTTTGCCAGATTCTGTGCTTTTACTTTTGTAAATGCTTCCTTCGCTGTCCTGCGATCCCTGAAAATCCCAAATACAGTCGGACCGCTTCCACTCATCATCGCCCCAAGAGCACCTGCTTCCATCATACATTCTTTGATCTGTGCAATGACCGGATATGCTTCAACCGTAACCTTTTCCAGCACATTACCCAAGGATGCTGCCACTTGCTCAAGATCCTGGTTCTTCAATCCGTCCAGGATACCATCTATATCCGGATGCTCCTTGATTTCACAGGAATCCAGCTTTTCATAAACCATCTTTGTCGATACACTGATCGGCGGCTTGGCGATCAGAATCTGACATTTCGGCATCGGAGGAAGCGGTGTCAGTTTTTCCCCGATTCCTTCTGCGAGTACTGTTCCGCGCATAATGCAGTAAGGAACATCCGCCCCAAGCTTCACGCCTCTTTCCATCAACTCTTTTTGAGAAAGTCCCAACCGGAACATCTGGTTCATTCCGTAAAGCACTGCCGCAGCATTGGAACTTCCGCCTGCCATTCCCGCTGCAACCGGTATATGCTTGTCCAGATGGATTCTGATCCCGTCTTTGATATCAAATTCATCGATCAGAAGCTTTGCCGCTTTCCATGCAATATTGTCCCCATCATTCGGCAGATAAAAAAGATTTGAATCGATCTCGATACCTGGGGCCGACTTCTTTTGCAGCGTCACATTATCGTACAGATACAGCGTCTGCATGACCATGCGCACATCGTGATAACCATTCTCCCGCCGCCCCAGCACATCAAGTCCAAGATTGATCTTCCCAAGTGCTTTTAACTCCAGTTTATCCATGCGTGTATCTCCTTATTGTATTTTTTCGACCTTTTTTTGTATCTTGTATACATCATTTCATTACTATAGTATACTCAAACTCTCCCGAAAAATCAATATTTTATCACCCGTTTTCAATTCTTTTGATAATAATTCATTATTAAGCAGAATGCTTTCTTCTGTGGTCGAATATTTCTTTGCCAGGCTCCACAGATCATCTCCGTCTTTTACGATATATCCCACAATTCCCGGCTGGTTCATCCGCTCTTCTTTTTCATAATCACAAGTGCAGCCTCTGTCACCATCTGTATTTTTTTCTCTTTTCGCATGAAGCTTCTGAACGCCACGACCGCTTTGATCTCTACTTCATCATTTCCGGCAAGATCTACCGCAAGCTGCTCCACTGCATATGTGACGTCATATTTCATATCGATGCTTCCTTCCCGCATTCAAGCATTGCCGAGAACGGAACCATCCCCTTCCACACACCAAATGGTACTTCATCATTTGCCTTTACATACAGAAAGCTAACATTTAGAATCCCCTCTGCCAGAATTCCTCCATCCTGCACTTCCATTTTTTCTATCTGCAGGTCTGCGCTGCTGTGGCACACCTGAAGGATTTCATCTTTCAGCTCCGGCAGACTTAATCGTTCTGTGATCTTACTTTTTGAATGATTCTGCATCAGAAGCTCCTCAACAACAACTTCTTCTGTCTCCAAAACACATTTTTTATCAAGGGAATACGCATCCTCTAAAAGCTCCAGCTTTTCTTCCCCATAGACAAAAAGACGAACCTGAAGTGCCGCTTCAATGCCAAGCGCACGCATCTCACCGTCCTCATCCATCCGCACTTCCACACTGATATCATCCAGCCGGTCATAGACATGATGATACATACCTTCTTCTGCGCCGGCACACTCGATCCGCCCCTCATAAGGAACCGTCTGCTCCACCCAGTCTGTCTTGCCCTCCTGGGATTCATAGAGAACAAAGATCTGCAATTCTCCATTTATCAGCATAGCATCCTGCACAAGTCTGGTATCCATTTTCCGGGAGCTTACCTCTGTCCACAAGAGCGTTCCGATATTCTCTTTGGTCCCCGGTATCTTAATCTCCTCTTTGATCCTGTAAATGTCTCTCTTCGCGGTAAATAGCTGCAGCAGCTCCACCGGACATTTTTTCAGATAGATTCCCTCTTCCCCATCCACATCAAGTGTCACCTGTTTTTCTGTGATCTGCTCTGTATGTACCGTCATTTCCGCAAGCGCTTTTACCGCAAGCTTTCTCGAATGGATCAGTGATACCCCGCATTCCACCCGCTGAACTTGCACAATGTCTTCGCCTTCTCCGTTCTCTTCCTCCATGTAGACCATTTCCTCAAACGGAATCATTCCCTCTAAAGCTCCGGGACGCGGATCTCCCGAATCTGTCACATACAAAACTTTAAAATTCAGTTTTCCCGTCACACGGAGATAATTTTCCACTCTTCTTGTCTCTTCAATCCGCAGACTTCCCTCACCGGAAAGCACTCTTCCCACGTCACTTTTCGCATCTGGTACATTATAATCCCCACCGATCATAAACTGATCCGTCACTGTTTTGCCCATCTGATTCATGCGTACCTGTTTTCTTATCAGTTCCATAGTCAGCCTCCTACTCAAATATCACCGGTTTTTCGCTTTTTGCCATTTCCAGGACAACATATGGGTATTGGGAAGATCCATCTTCCCGCATACAGATATTTCCCATCTCCTCCCCATCTTTTTCTGTCTCGTCACTTCCCGGTCCCAGAAGTGTTGTCTGTACACAGATCACATCTTTTTCTTCCGTACAGCCATCAACCCGGATCGCATATCCCTCCATTTCCTGTCTCCCATACCCCTGTCCGACATACAGCCGGTCTCCTTGCACATACATGATCTGAAATGGGGTTTCTTCCATCCCGGCAATGCGTTCGGTCATTTCCGCCGGAACTTTTTTCTCATCCACAATGGAATATTCCAGCATTTCTCCACCCGCTTCCTCTTTTTCCATGACCTGACAGCCGCCAAGGAAAATCAGCATCCAGATCACCCCTGTCACACGGCATTTTATTCTCATAATTATTCACAAACTTTTCCATTTTTTTGTCTCTTTATTATCATATTATCTTCCTTGTATTTTCATGCCTCGAATAGTATAATCGAAGAAAAGTATGTTACTTTATACAATGAAAGAGAGGATTTTGGGGTAATGATACGATTTATCTGTATCGCAGTCTTTTTAATTCTTTACCTGATCCTGTCCATTCCGGTTTTTCTGGTGGAATGGATCATTGGTAAATTCAATCGCAGAGCCAAAGATATCAGTTCTCTGCGCATCGTTCAGTGGGGCTTTAAAGTGATTCTTAAGATGACCGGTGTCACGACAACCGTGATCGGTGAAGAAAATGTTCCGGATGAACCGGTACTCTTTATCGGCAACCACCGCAGTTATTTTGATATTCTCCTTACTTACAGCCGGTGCAGGCGTCTGACCGGTTATGTTGCCAAAAAAGAAATGGAAAAGATTCCGCTTCTTTCCACATGGATGAAGAATCTGTACTGTCTCTTCCTTGACAGAGACAATATGAGAGAAGGTCTGAAGACGATCCTTCAGGCAATTGATTATGTAAAAAATGGCATTTCCATCTGCATTTTCCCGGAAGGAACCCGCAACAATGGCGAAGAGCTTTCTATGCTTCCATTCCGTGACGGTGCACTTAAAATTGCCGAAAAGACCGGGTGTGCGATCATTCCGATCAGCATGAACAATACTGCTGACATTTTTGAAGCACATTTCCCACGTGTAAAAAAAGTACATGTCGTCATCGAATACGGCAAACCAATCTATCCAAAAGAACTGGATAAAGAGACAAGAAAACATCTTGGAATCTATTGTCATGATCTTATTCAGGACACAATTAAGAAAAACGCCAGTCTGATCTAACCTATAACAGAAAAGAGGTACGATTATGCATTCTAAAAATTTAACATTACTTACAGACTTATACGAACTGACTATGATGCAGGGTTATTACGATAAGCAGGACAATCCCACCGTAATTTTTGATGTATTTTACCGTTCCAACCCATTTTCTTCCGGTTATGCAATCGCAGCCGGACTTGAACAGGTTATTGAGTACGTGAAAAATCTGAACTTCAGCTATGATGATGTGGATTACCTTCGCAGTCTCCACATTTTTTCTGAAGATTTTCTTCAGTATCTGAGCGGCTATCACTTTACCGGAAGCATTTACGCAATTCCGGAAGGAAGCCTGATCTTCCCAAAGGAGCCGATCCTCAAAGTCGTTGCCCCGATCATGGAAGCTCAGCTTGTGGAAACCGCAATCCTGAACATTCTGAACCACCAGTGTCTGATCGCGACCAAGTCTTCCCGTATCGTATACGCTGCCGGTGATACCGGTGTTATGGAATTCGGGCTTCGCCGTGCCCAGGGACCGGATGCCGGATTATACGGCGCACGTGCTGCGTGATCGCCGGCTGCGTGGGAACCTCCTGCGTACTTACCGGCAAGCTTTTTGACGTTCCGGTTATGGGAACCCATGCACACAGCTGGATCATGAGTTTCCCGGATGAATATACCGCATTTAAAGCCTATGCAGATCTTTATCCTGAAGGATGTACCCTTCTTGTCGATACTTACGACACCTTAAAATCCGGTGTGCCGAATGCGATCCGTGTCTTCCAGGAGATGAAAGATGCCGGCATCAGCCCGAGAAAGCTTGGTATCCGTCTTGACAGCGGCGATCTTGCCTACCTGTCCAAAAAAGCACGTAAAATGCTGGATGAGGCCGGCTTTGAAGAAGCAACGATCTGCGCATCCAACGACCTTGATGAATATCTGATCCACGACCTCAAGATGCAGGGCGCAGCGATCGATTCATGGGGTGTCGGAACCAATCTGATCACCTCCAAAGACTGTCCTTCATTCGGTGGTGTATATAGCTCGCTGCCATCCAGAATAAGAATGGTGAGTTCGAACCTAAAATCAAACTTTCTGAGAACACAGAAAAGATCACCAATCCGGGCAACAAGACGGTTTACCGTATTTACGAAAAAGAAACCGGCAAGATGAAAGCTGATTATATCTGCTTTGTAGACGAAGAAATCAATCCGGAGGAAGATCTTCTCCTCTTTGATCCAAGCGAGACATGGAAAAAGACAAAGATGAAAGCCGGAACCTATACGGTCCGCGAAATGATGCAGCCGATCTTCATCAACGGTGAATGTGTCTACACTTCCCCGTCTGTCAAAGAGATTGCCGCTTACTGCCGTCAGGAAAAAGATACCCTGTGGATGAATCCAAACGACTCTTCAATCCTCACCAGATGTATATCGATCTGTCTCCAAGACTTTATGAAGTAAAGAAACAGCTTCTTGACCGCATGAGTGCTGATGACTAGGTCACAATTTGAAAAGAGGTATTACCGATGAAAAATATGACATTAAAAAATATAACCGCTGCCTGCCATGGAACCTTCCATGGCGACAGCAGTTTCTTGAAAAAGAGATTACCGGCGTTGCAATCGACAGCCGGAAAGCAGCACCGGGATTTCTTTTTGTCCCACTCAAAGGAGCCCGTGTAGACGGCCACACCTTTATCCCACAGGTTATGGAACAGGGTGCACTTGCTACTCTTACAGAAGAAGATCCTTCTTCCCTTACCTGTCCCTGCATTCATGTAGAATCCTGTGAAAAAGCACTTCGTGATATCGCAGCGTTTTACCGCATGCAGCTTGACATCAAGGTTGTCGGCATCACCGGAAGTGTTGGCAAGACCAGCACCAAAGAAACGATTGCCTCTGTCCTTTCCCGGAAATACAATGTTCTTAAGACAGAGGGAAACTTTAACAACGGAATCGGACTTCCGCTTACCATCTTCAATCTTACCGAAGAACATGAAGTCGCTGTCCTGGAGATGGGAATTGACCATTTTGGAGAGATGCATGAACTTGCATCCATCAGCCAGCCGGATATCTGTGTAATCACCAACATCGGTCTTGCACACATGGAAAATCTCGGAAGCCGCGACGGAATCTTAAAAGCCAAAACCGAAGTTTTTGATCATCTGCGTCCAAATGCTTCTGTCATCTTAAACGGAGATGACGACAAACTTTCCACAGTCGCAGAGGTACAAGGGAAAAAGCCTGTTTTCTTCGGTCTTTCAGACCAGCTGGATGCCTATGCAGACGGAATCGTAAGTCAGGGACTTCGCGGAACTGACGCTGTACTCCACCTTCCACTTGGTGAAATCAACGTACATATCCCGGTACCTGGAAATCACATGGTTTATAATGCTCTCGCCGGAGCATGTGTCGGCATGAAGCTTGGACTTACTCTGGAGGAAATCCAGACCGGGATCTCTTCCCTGAAGACGATTGCCGGACGTACCAATCTGATCGACACAGGATCTCTTTTGATCATCGATGATTGCTACAACGCTAATCCGGTTTCCATGAAATCTTCTCTGGATGTACTTTCTACCGCAACAGGAAGAACCGTAGCTGTAATGGGCGATATGTATGAGCTTGGTGATAAGGAGAATGAACTTCACTACAATACCGGCGCACATGCTGCCGAGATCGGCATTGATGTGATCTGCTGTATCGGAGAACTTTCCCACCACGCATATGAAGGTGCAAAAGCCTGTGCAAAGAGCAGTGCCGTACTTTACTTTAAAACCAAACAGGACTTCCTGGGAAAAATCCGGAATGTTGTCAAAAAAGATGATACCATTCTGGTCAAAGCTTCCCACGGTATGGAATTTCCTGAGATCATTGATGTACTCAGACAGATGAAGTTTTAAGAGAGGTAAGACATGAAATATCAGATACTTGTTCTTGACCTGGACGGAACACTTACCAACTCCAGGAAAGAAATCACTCTACCAACGTTAAAGGCTCTGATCGAGATCCAGGAAGCCGGAAAAAAAGTTGTTCTTGCAAGCGGTCGCCCTACATACGGCGTGGTTCCCCTTGCCAGGCAGCTCCATCTGGAACGTTACGGAAGCTATATCCTATCCTTCAACGGAGCACGGATCACTGACTGCCGCACCGGCCAGGTCATTTACAACAAAACACTTCCGCAGGACGTGATCCCGGATATCTACCGGATCGCTTCCAACTACCCGGTTGATATTCTGGCTTATGAGGATAGACAGCTTCTGTCCGGATTTACCCCGACAAAATATTCCGAATTAGAATCCCGGATCAACCATTTACCAATTGTACAAATTGATAATTTCTGCGAGAAAGTATCCACATTTCCAAACAATAAATTTCTCATGACCGGAGAACCAGACAGCATCGCTGCTGCTAAAGAGGAAATGTCCGCTCATTTCCATGGTTATATCGATGTTTACTGTTCGGATCCATTTTTCCTCGAAATTGTTCCAAAGAATGTAGACAAAGCCGCCTCTCTTCTGAAGCTTCTTACCAGCATCGGTCTGACTGCTGATGAAATGATCTGCTGCGGTGACGGATACAACGACCTGACTATGATCGAAACCGCAGGTCTTGGAGTGGCAATGGAAAATGCACAGCCACTGGTCCGTGAAAAAGCAGATTTTATCACAAAATCAAATGATGATGACGGAGTTCTCTATGTGATCGATCAGTTTATGCGCGATTGACCATCGTAGAAATATCATTTCTCAAAATATAAAAATCCCGGAGAACTGGTTTTACTTCCAGTCTCCGGGATTTTTGTTTTCAGTATTTTTCTGTACTTAGATTTCTGCAGTTTCCGCGTCTCAGTCTCTTCCAGTACTTCCGCATACTTGTCCAGAATGATCTTCTGGATTCTGTCTCTTGTACCGGAATTGATTGGATGCGCAATATCACGATATTCCCCATCCAGTGCTCTCTTACTCGGCATTGCAATGAAAAGTCCTTTTTCCCCTTCAATGACTTTAATATCGTGAACAACAAATTCTTCGTCCATTGTAATTGATACTACTGCCTTTAATTTTCCTTCTTTTGCTACTTTGCGCACGCGTACATCTGTAATCTGCATAACTTTCTAGCCCCTTTCTCCAGTAACGCACATACCGGTCCGCTCCTTTTCCTTTATTTGACCGGCATGCCTTCTGATCCGGACTCTTACAAGTCCCCCTCAGTTTTTATAATGCGTACCTTTCGTTCTTTTCTATTACTACTTTCACGCCATCTTCACCAACATGCCGTGTATTGGCACGGATCGTATCCCTGCTCTCTACAATACAGTTCTCAATGTAAGTATTGTCCCCAAGATACACATCATTTAAAATAATTGAGTTTTTGATCACACAATTATTTCCAACAAACACTTTTTTTAAACAGAACCGAATTCTCAACGGTTCCGTTGATAATGCTTCCGCTTGCCACAAGGCTGTTCTTAACGACCGCACCCGGATTATATTTTGCCGGAGGCAGGTCTGTCACCTTGGAATAAATACTTGGAAGCTGCTTAAAGAAATAGTTCCGGACTTCCGGTTTGAGGAAATCCATGTTTGTCTTATAATAGGCATCGACCGTGGAAATATTGCTCCAGTAGTCTTTTATCTTATAACCGTATATCTTTTTCAGATTCTTGTATCTGATCAGGATATCCGTTACAAAATCATATCTGTCTTCCTCAGCTGAATGCTCGATCAGATCGATCAGCTGACGTCTGCGGATGATATAGATTCCTGTGGAAATCGTGTTGGAATTTGCCACCATCGGTTTTTCCTCAAAATCTTCGATCCGCATATTCTCATTCATCTTCAGGATGCCAAAACGGGTTGCATCCTCGCCCTGATCCAGATCCCGGCATACCACAGTGATATCTGCTTTCTTGGCAATGTGGTATTCCAGTACTTTGTTATAATCCATCTTGTAAACCGCATCACCGGATGTGATGATCACATAAGGTTCATGGCACCTCTTCAGGAAATCCAGGTTCTGATAGATCGCATCTGCCGTTCCACGATACCAGTAGCCATTGTCTGCGGTGATCGTCGGTGTAAATACATAAAGACCACCCTGCTTACGTCCGAAATCCCACCACTTGGAAGAATTCAAATGTTCATTCAGTGAACGTGCATTATACTGAGTAAGTACTGCTACCTTCTGGATGTGCGAATTGGACATATTGCTGAGTGCAAAATCAATTGCCCGGTAGCTTCCTGCAATCGGCATCGCTGCCACTGCACGCCTCTGTGTAAGCTCCCGCATCTTGTTGTTGTTACCGCCTGCTAAAATGATTCCAACTGCTCTCATGATCTGTCACCCGCCTTTATCAATACTCCGCCGCTTTCAAGAGCACCCTGTACATAATCCTCCTTCACGGTAATACCGCTGATCGCAGTATTCTTTCCAATCTGTACTCCTGCCGGAATCACAGAATTCTCACCGATCGTAACCAGTCCGGAATTGTAGATATCAGACCTGAGCTTGTTCGGTGCTTCATTGCCGATTCCAAGGGTTACATTATCTCCAACCTTAACATTCTCCGCAATGATCGCTTTGTCAATCACACAGTCATTTCCTATCGCAACATCCTGCATGATGATCGAATCCCGGATCACGCAGCCTTGTCCAACAACAACACCTGCGCCGATCACACAGTTATGTATCTCGCCGTATATCTCAGCTCCGTCGCCAATGATGCTTCTGTCGATCACAGCTTCTTTTGAGATATACTGTGGCGGTATAATTGAATTATTCGTATAAATTTTCCAGAATTCCTCATAAAGATTAAATTCAGGAATAATGTCGATCAGTTCCATATTAGCTTCCCAGTAAGAACTCAATGTACCGACATCCTTCCAGTAACCATTATATTCATATGCAAACAGTCTCTGCTTCTTTTCATGACAATACGGAATGATATGCTTTCCGAAATCACATCCCGGCTGATCTTTCATCTTGATCAGTGCCTCTTTGAGCACCGGCCAGCTGAAAATATAAATTCCCATGGACGCAAGATGCTCCGCGGATTCGCCGGCTTCTCCTCAAACTCGGTGATTCTCTTGTCTTCATCGGTAATTACGATTCCGAAACGACTTGCTTCTTCGATCGGAACCGGCATTGCCGCGATCGTCACATCTGCATGATTCTCCTTGTGAAAATCCAACATGACCTCGTAATCCATCTTGTAAATATGATCTCCTGATAAGATCAGTACATAATCCGGATTAAATGTCTCCATATACTCCAGATTCTGATAAATTGCATTCGCCGTTCCTGTATACCATTCGCTGCTTGTACTCTTCTCATACGGCGGAAGAATTGACACCCCTCCGATATTCCGGTCCAGATCCCACGGAATACCAATTCCAATATGTGTATTAAGCCTGAGTGGTTGATACTGGGTCAGGACACCGACTGTATCGATTCCTGAGTTGATACAGTTACTCAGCGGAAAATCAATGATCCTGTATTTGCCGCCAAATGCAACAGCCGGTTTAGCAACTTTTGCAGTCAGGACGCCAAGTCTGCTGCCCTGTCCTCCTGCCAATAGCATTGCTATCATTTCCTTTTTTATCATGTCTTCACCCCTTCTCAGTAATTCTGGTTTTTTCATTATAACATATTACATACATATAGTGAACATATTTTACAAAAATATTTCTGTTTACCTATCTTTTTTATAGAAATATCACAAAAAGAAAAGGTTTGGTTTTTGACCTATCTATGTTATAATTATGCACGTAAGTCAAATACTATGAAACAAATTCACAGAACAGGAAGTGTCATTATGTATAAAATTGATTTTAATCAGCCTTGCCATATCCACTTCATCGGAATTGGCGGCATCAGTATGAGTGGACTCGCTGAGATCCTTCTTGAAGAAGGCTTCACAGTATCCGGATCCGATAACAAAGAATCGGCACTTACGGATCATCTGTCTCAGAATGGTGCAACCGTATTTTACGGTCAGAAAGCTTCCAATATTATAGACGGTATCGACCTTGTAGTTTATACCGCAGCGATCCACGAAGACAACGAAGAATTTGCAGAAGCAAAGCGTCAGAATCTTCCGATGTTATCCAGAGCAGAATTACTCGGTCAGCTTATGACTAACTATAAGACACCGGTTGCTATATCCGGTACACACGGTAAGACAACCACAACCTCTATGCTTTCTCATATTGCTCTTGCAGCAGACCTGGATCCGACAATCTCTGTCGGCGGTATCCTGAAAGCGATCGAAGGCAATATCCGTGTCGGCGGACCTGACCTTTTTATTACAGAAGCATGCGAATATACCAACAGTTTCCTGCACTTTTTCCCGAAAATCGGTATTATTCTGAATGTGGATGCGGATCACCTGGACTTTTTTAAAGACCTGGACGATATCCGTAATTCTTTCCACCTTTTTGCTAAGCTTCTTCCGGAAAACGGAACTCTCGTCATCAACGGAGATATTGATAAAATTGAAGAGATCACCTCCGATCTTTCCTGTCGTGTTATCACTTTTGGCAAAGAAGCTTCCCTGGATTACAGTGCAGCCAATATTACTTATAACGAACAGGGCAATGCCTCTTTCGATGTCGTAAAAGACGGACAGAATGTTGCACATCTCGCTCTTGCAGTCGGCGGTGAGCACAACGTATATAACGCACTTGCGGCAATCGCAGTTGCCGATATTCTTGGTGTTCCTGCGGAGACGATCCAGACAGGTCTTGCTTCCTTCCACGGAACAGACCGCCGTTTTGAATACAAAGGTGAAGTCGGCGGAGTGACCATCATTGATGATTACGCACACCATCCGACAGAGATTGCTGCAACGCTGAAAAGTGCTGCACATTATCCACATAAAAAACTGTGGTGTATTTTCCAGCCACATACTTATACCCGTACAAAAGCATTATTCTCAGAATTTGCTGAAGCACTCGCACATGCAGACCATGTAATCCTTGCTGACATCTATGCAGCGCGTGAGACAGATACTTTAGGCATCTCTTCTGCACAGCTTGCAGATGCAGTCAAAGAACATGGATGTGACGCAACTTATCTTCCAAGCTTTGCAGCCATCGAAGAGTTCGTCACCACCCATTGCCAGCCTGGCGATCTTCTGATCACAATGGGTGCCGGAGATGTTGTAACCATTGGGGAAGACCTGTTAAAAGCCTGATTTTCTCCAATATTTGCGAAATTTTATCTGTAATAACAAAAATTTCCGTCAGAAAATTCTTTTTTACAATCTGGGATGATGTTATAATGAACAAAGTCAGAAAAGAAAGGAAGCGGAAATTATGAGTGCACTTATTTTGCACAATCATTCCCACAATAACATAACGATCGTGGAGAATGACTTTATCGATCATTATATGGTATCTGCGAACGGAGAATATGTAAAAGTCTATCTTCTTCTTCTCCGTTATCAGAATATCCCGGAGCAGCTTCCGGATATCCCGCAGATGGCAGACCTTCTGGAGAATACCGAAGGCGATATCCTGCGCGCACTCAAATACTGGGAAAAAGAAGGAATTCTTTCTCTCGAATATGACGAAACAAATGAACTCGCTGGAATCTGTATCGGAAAAGCACCAACTCATCAGACACCTGTCAAAGCGGCTTTCCATACACCTTCCGCACAGTCTGCTTCCGTTCATGAAAAATCTCCGGTCGCGCAGTCTGATGGAAATACCACTGTTTCAGACAAAGCTGTCGGTCAGAATCTTCCTGCATCAAGACGTTCCCTTGCTGCAAGAAGAGAATTAAAGCAGATTCTTTTTATTGCTGAACAATATCTTGGCAAAACCTTATCCCGTACCGATGTTGATGCGATTACCTACTTTTATGATTCCCTTGGTTTTTCCGCAGACCTGATCGAGTATCTGATCGAATACTGTGTGGAGAACGGACATAAGAGCATGCATTACATTCAGAAAGTAGCACTTTCATGGGCAGATGAACATATTACAACCGTCGATCAGGCACGTAATTCCTCTGCATTTTACAACAAAACCTGCTATTCTATCCTGAATGCATTTGGCATCAAAGGGCGGGGACCTGCATCTGCCGAACTGGATTATATCCGCAAATGGCTGGAGGATGGGAATTTCGAACTGGAGCTCATTCTGGAAGCATGCAACCGCACCATCAGTGCGATCCACCAGCCAAGTTTTGAATATACTGACAAGATTCTCGAAAACTGGAAGACGGGCAACGTTCGTACACTGGCAGATATTGAGCGTCTTGATTCTGCCTTTGAGCAGGAAAAAGACCGAAGGAAAACTCCTTCGGGGCAAAACCGTACACCTTCTGCCCAGCAGCCTTCCAAATTCCGTAATTTTGAAGAACGTTCTTACAATATGGACAAGCTTACCAAAGAATTATTACGCAGTAACTAAGAAAGGGGAACACTGTGCCGTTAACTAATTCACAATACAATGCGCTGATGCGCGTATATGAAGAAAAAAGAGCGAAGAGCCGCGACCTCGCGAATCTTCACTACGAACGTGCCTGCCAGAAGATTCCGGAGCTTGCATCGATTGATGCCTCTATTTCTTCTGCCAGTCTTGATCAGGCGAAAAAGCTGCTCGCAGGCGATGACACTGCCCTCGCTTCTTTGAAGGAAGATATCCGGTCTCTTTCTGACAGACGCCGCCGACTCCTTTCCGACGCCGGATTCCCGGAAGACTATCTGGAACAGCATTTTGAATGTCCGGACTGTCAGGATACCGGCTATGTCGGCACGAAAAAGTGCCATTGCTTTTTAAAAGCGATCATTGATCTGTTCTACACCCAGTCCAACTTAAAAGGACTTCTCGAACAGGAAAATTTTGAACATTTTAATTTTGATTATTATTCATCCAATTATAGAGACCGGCTTTCCGGTCAGAATTCCCGCGAGCTTGCAACGCGGCTTATCAGGAATGTATGAATTTCATCCACAATTTTGATACCGAACATGGTAATCTGCTCCTTTTTGGGAATACTGGTATTGGGAAGACATTTCTCAGTCACTGCATTGCAAAAGAAGTGATGGATTCTCTGCATTCCGTTCTTTACCTGACTGCCTCTGAATTTTTCGATGCGCTCCTTGAAAAAGCACTGACCCGGAATGATGAGAGCTGTCTTTTATATGAGCAGATCCACCAGTGTGATCTGCTGATCATTGATGACCTGGGAACCGAACGAAATACAGACTTTGTCGTTTCTCAGCTTTTTGTGTGTTTAAATGATCGGATCCTGAACAGGAAATCCACGATCATTTCTACTAATCTTACTCTGGAGGAAATCAAGACGAACTATACAGAACGTACATTTTCCCGGATAAGCAACCATTATAAGATACTTCGCCTTGCCGGTGATGATATCCGCATTCAAAAGAAACTTATGTACAGGGAGGAACACTGATGTTACATCGAAGTGAACGAATTCTGGATAATATTCCAGTTGGCTCTCTCGGCATTATTGCTGTAGACGGCTGTGAAGAGATGGGAAATAAAGTCAATGACTATCTCGTAAAATGGAGAAAGGAAGAGACTCGTTTCCAGAAAGACAATCTTGTTTTCAACGGCTACGAAAAGCCGAACTATCTGATCAACGCAAAGGTACCGCGTTTTGGATCTGGTGAAGCCAAAGGTATTATCAATGAGTCTGTACGTGGAAAAGACCTTTATCTGATGGTCGATGTCTGCAACTACAGCCTGACTTATTCGCTCAGCGGCAATACCAACCATATGTCACCGGACGACCATTTCCAGAACCTGAAGCGTGTCATCGCCGCTGTAGGAGGAAAAGCACGTCGTTTGAACGTCATTATGCCTTTCCTGTATGAAAGCCGCCAGCACAAGAGAAGCGGCCGTGAATCACTGGACTGTGCACTTGGTCTGCAGGAGCTTGTCCGCATGGGTGTTGACAATATCATCACTTTCGATGCACACGACCCACGTGTCCAGAATGCGATCCCGCTGAACGGATTTGAGACGATCCGTCCGACTTACCAGTCGTAAAAGGACTTTTAAAGCATGTACCGGATCTTCAGATCGATGCTGACCATATGATGGCGATTAGCCCGGATGAAGGTGCAACCGGACGTGCAATCTACTTTGCCAACGTACTCGGACTCGACATGGGTATGTTCTACAAACGCCGTGACTACACAACCATCGTAGACGGACGTAACCCGATCGTAGCACACGAATTCCTTGGCTCTTCCGTAGAAGGAAAAGACGTAATCATCCTCGATGATATGATTTCGTCAGGTGACAGTATCCTCGATGTAGCACGCCAGCTCAAGATGCGTAAAGCAAAACGTATCTACGCTGCTGCAACCTTCGGACTTTTCACAAACGGTATGGAAAAATTCGACCAGGCTTACGAAGAAGGACTGATCAACGGAATCCTCACAACAAACCTGATCTATCAGACACCGGAACTGCTCAGCCGTCCTTACTACATCAACTGCGACATGAGCAAGTACATCGCACTGGTGATCGATACACTGAACCATGATGCTTCTATCAGCAGCATCCTTGATCCAAGCGAACGTATCCAGAATGTAGTTGAGAAATATAAAAAAGGGGAAGCGATCGATTAATTTATACGAGCGAAATTTTTTCCGCTATATGACAAAAATACTGCTTGAATATCATTTTCTGATATCTAAGCAGTATTTTTTTACTCTTAAACGTTAATTTGTAAACACTCGGTAATTTTCTTTCTTATCGTAATCTTTGCGGATCCCGTCATCCTCATACATGGTATAACTGCTGTTTTCGTATCCGATAAGCTGCAGATGTTCGGTATCAATATCCTTCACACACTCTGCCGCTTCTGCAACCGGGATACATTTACCATTTCGAATGAAGAGCGGTACTTCATTTGATGCCACATCTACATAATGGATACCTTTCGCGAGAATCTCTTCCGAAATGCTTCCATCCGGCAGGAACTTGACAAATTTCATTTCTTCCGGCAGATAAACATAACGTCCTCTTGCGTTCTGCTCGTAAACCGGAGCGATCATGATCTCGTTTCCGAGCATCAGCTGATCCTCTACGCGGATTGCTCTCTTGTCATCCGGATAAACAAACCCTAAAGGCTTAAAATACATATCATCACTCAGCGCAGCTTTCATATACTCGCTGTACAGATACGGCACAAGACGATATCTGGTGTTAATGACAGCACGGAAATCCTCGATATTTTCGAACTGATAACATTCCTGCTCTCTTGTTCCCGTCGCCGAATGATTACGCATCAGTGGTGTAAATACACCAAGTGCGAGAAAACGAAGCAGTAATTCTCTTGTTGTATCAGCACCAAAACCTCCAAGGTCAGCACCTGTATACAGAAAACCACACATGTTCAGAGACGGCAGCATCTTCAGGTTAAGAAGGATATGCGACCACCAGGATTTATTATCACCTGTCCAGATTCCGCCATAACGGTGCATTCCGATATAAGAAGATCTGGAAAACATCAGAAAACGTT